>WNFR01000889.1_pt1 | contig 39641 bp, 40 predicted proteins | sample 5400221 | NCBI WGS metagenome assembly WNFR01 (sample SAMN13153357, study PRJNA577476) | soil metagenome | isolation source: 40 cm soil under Madrone tree | place: USA:California | collected 2016-06-14 | reverse complement strand
AAGATCGTTTACCGTTATTTTTCCCACGGTGCCGATGGCAAATGATGCGGCTTGTCATCAGCGCGGAACTAGACATTTTCACTGGATGCCGAGTCGGCGATTTATTTTTTGTGTCGGATTTTTGCTGACAATTTGCGCGCTTCACACCGTCAGCGGCGCAGCTCCCGAACTAGCACCGAGTCCGACGCCGACCCCGACGCCGGCAGTTTTTTCAGCGCAAACGCTTGCCGATCTGAAACGGGTCCAAGAAGCGGCCTTGAACAGCGATTACGCGTATCGCCAGGTGGCGCATCTTGCGAACAACATCGGTCCGCGTCTGAGCGGCTCGGCGCAAGCGGCAAAAGCGGTCGAGTACGTCGCAAGCGAATTGAAAGCGATCGGTTGCGAAGTGCAGCTCGAAAAAGTGATGGTGCCGCATTGGGTCCGCGGCGAAGAAACCGCCGCGCTCGTTCAATTCCCGGGCATGGCGGAAGGCACGGCGCAAAAAGTTTTGCTTTGCGCGCTCGGCGGCAGCGTTGCGACACCGAAGGAAGGAATCACCGCGGACGTTGTCGCGGTCAAAAATTTCGAGGAACTGAAAGCGATGTCGCGCGACAAAGTGGCCGGCAAAATTGTGCTCTTCGATTATCCGTTCGATAAACGGCTCGCTGAAGTTGGCCGCGGCGGCGAAGGTTACGGGGAGGCAGTCGTTTATCGAAGCGATGGACCGAGCGCGGCGGCGCGACAAGGCGCGGTTGCGTGTCTGATTCGATCCGTCGGCGGCGCGGATTATCGCTTGCCGCACACCGGTCAGACAAAATACGTGAGCGACGCGCCGCAAATTCCGGCCGGCGCAGTCACGAGCGAAGACGCGGATCTGATTGTCGATCTTGTGAAGCAAGGTCCGGTGAAAATGAAATTACTCTTAACGCCGCAAACGTTGCCCGACGTGGAAAGCGCGAACGTGATTGGCGACATCAAAGGCAGCGAACATCCAGAGCAGGTGGTGATCGTTTCGGGTCACCTTGATTCGTGGGATTTGGGAACCGGGGCGATCGACGACGGCGCGGGCGTCGCCGTTTCGATGGAAGCGGCGAACGTGATTCACAAATTAAATTTGAAACCGAAGCGGACGATCCGCGTGATCGCTTGGATGAATGAAGAGAACGGCACGCGAGGATCGAAGCAATATGCGAAGGACCACGAGAAAGATTGGGCGAATCATTTCGCGGTGATGGAAACCGACGGCGGCGCGGACCATCCGGTTGGGCTGCATGTCCGAGCGAAGTCGGAAGTGAAAACGATGCTAAAACCGGTCGCTGCGATTTTGCAGGAATCCGGCGCGGGCGCTCTCGAGCTGAGCGAACACGCCGGCGCCGACATTGAGCCGATGGAAAAAGCTGGAGTGCCGGCGTTCGCGCCGATCCAGGACAGTCGGTTCTATTTCAATTATCATCACACCGCGGCGGACACATTGGACAAGATTGTGCCGAAACAATTGGCCGAAACGTCGGCAATCGTTGCTGTCTGGGCTTACGCAATGGCGAACGCGGAGCAGCCGCTGCCGAGGTCCGAGCCGGACCGGCATTAGTTATCGCGTTCTCTGGTTCGTTGCGATCTGATTCGCGGGTGGAAGCGCAGCGCAAACTTCCGATCGGCGCCGTTCTTCTCGGCATGCTGGCGGCCGTGATCGGCGGACTGATCGGCGCGTTTGGCGGCGGCGCGATTGGAGCGCTGCTTGCCAGCGCAATGCACGTGTCGTCGCGCGAAGGCGAATCGGGTTACTTCGTCGTTTTTATCGCGCTGATTGGAATCGTGATCGCCACGCCGGGGGCGGTTGTGCTCACGCTTTACTGGCGTGGCGTCCGCAGTGTTTGGCTGCTCCTCGGAACAATCGCATCGATCGGCGGAATTCTTCTAATCATCGCGGCGGGTTTCGGAATCTGGTATTCCGCGCAGCCGCACTATTTGAATCTTAACGGACCAACTCCGCGGCTGGAGTTTGAAATTAAACCGCCGCAAGGAATCAGCGTGCAATCGTTGGGCGACGCGCGCGCCGAGCTCGACACAGATCGCAATGTGATGCCGGCGAATTGGACCAGCGACAACAGCAACTCAGGAGTGCGCGCCGGCGCCGTCGATCTCGCGTTTCGCACTTCGAAGCGATTGTTCGTGCTTAAATTTTCGAACGGCGAAGATCACATTTTCAATTTGAAACTGCCCGCTAATCCGATGAAGCCGCCATATCGGCAATGGTCGGACTGGAAACATCCGGACTTCACCGCGAAGTCAGGCGAACAGCCGACGCGCTCTGCCGGATCCAGCGGTTACCAGATTCGCTATCGCGTCGATTATCAGTAAGCATGCTGCGAACCGCAAGATCGACATCGTCACGTTGGAATCAATTTGGTAAACGGAGCGGGTGAGCCTGGAGACAATCAATTCGATCGCGCAGATCGTCGCCGCAATTGGGGTGGTTGCGTCGCTCTTTTACCTTGGAGCGCAGATTCGGCAAAACACGCGCTCGCAGCGATCGGTCGTTGTCGATTCACTCACCGGCTCGCTGATTGCGGTACTTGGCCCGCAAGCAGGTGATCCTGCCATAACCCGCGCGTGTGCCGCAGCCGTCGAAGATTGGCGTGGAGCCACTGAAGAAGATCGCTTGCGAGCCGCCGCCGTTCTCCTCGCGCTATTTAAGCTTGCCGAGAATGCCTGGTTCCAGGAGCGCCAGGGGACGCTTGATCGCGAACAGTGGCAAGGTTGGGATCTTTACACCCGAGCCTACTACCATCGACCGGGCGTGAAAACTTGGTGGTCGCTGCGTCGTGGAATGTTTGCAGCCGGCTTTCGCGATTATCTTGAAGCGACAGAGCCGATTGCCGAAGCCGTTCCGCTGACTGAACTGATTCGGGGCAAATCGTGATCGTATGGAAGGAGCTTTTCCGAATCGCTCCGAAGCCGGACGTTTTCTCGCCACAAAGCTCAGTCGGTACTCAGGACGCGACGACGTCATCGTGCTCGGTTTGCCGCGTGGCGGCGTGCCTGTTGCTTATGAAGTCGCCAGCGTGCTACGAGTTCCGCTGGATGTTTTCATCGTGCGCAAACTCGGCGTGCCCGGTTTTGAAGAGCTGGCTGTAGGCGCGATCGCGTCCGGCGGCGTGCGCGTGTTGAACGATGATGTCGTCCGCGCGTTGCCAAACGCGGCCGAAATCATCGAAGCAGTTACGCAACGCGAAACCGCGGAAGTGGAGCGGCGCGAAAGCGAATATCGCGACGGCCGGCCGGCGCCGGAAATTCAGGGTCGTACCGTAATATTGATCGACGACGGTCTTGCAACCGGCGCGACGATGCGCGCGGCGGTCAAAGCGTTGCGACAACGCGGCGCGTCGAAAATTGTGGTAGCGGTTCCAGTTGGGCCGCCGGAGACGTGCCGTGAGTTCGAAGATGTTGCAGACGAAGTTGTTTGCGCGAGCGCGCCGGAACTTTTTCAGGCGGTCGGCCAGTATTACGAAGATTTTTCTCAAACGAGCGACGAAGAAGTGCGCGATTTGCTCGCACGCGCTGCGAAGTAGTCCACTCGTTATTGCGGGGAGGCCTCGGGCATCGGCGTAGTCTGCGGCGTTGCGCTACCGTCGGGCCCCCCTCGGTGCCACGGACCATGGTGCTGTTGGATCCATTGCCGACGACGCTCTTCCATCTGTTTCAAACGTTGCTGTTGTTCCGGCGTGAGATATTGCGCGATCTCGTGATGCGATTCGGTGATCACGTCTCGCACGCGTTTGCCGGTGTCGCCGCGAATCTCTTCCAATTGCGAGCCCGCCTTGTCGAGGATCGGCGAGATTTTCGTCATCTGTTCGTCGGTCAATCGCAGCTGCCAGCGCAGGCGATTTTTCATCGCCTGGGCCGCGAAGCCATGCGGATGTTGCGCGAACATAAAGTGATGACCGATCGCCGCGGTAACGAAAACGCCGGTCGCGCCACCGGCGATGAACACGAGAAGAAAACCGGCGATTAACTTCCATTTCAGCGCGCTGTTCATTGGACCACCTCGTCCTGAATCGCCGAATCGGCGATGGCGAATTCGTTGCCCAAAGCATCGGCTGCTTCGCTATTTCGAGATTCGAGATAAGCGCCGGCGCTGGCTAACAGGATCACGGCCGCGGCAGCCACAGTGACTCGACGGAGCAACGCCGCCATGGCGGAGCCGTTCCCATTTCGCCGCGAAAGCGCAATGACTCTGGTGTCGAAGCCGAATGGCATTTCGATCGGCGTCTCGTCCTTTGCGCGCGCCGCGGTGCGCAACAACCGTTGAAGATCGACATCGTTCATAAAGCTTTGCCTCCTCCGAGCTTCGCCAGTTGCGCTTTCATTTTTTGCCGGGCACGGAACGCGCGCACTTTGACCGCGGCCACGCCGAGTCCGGTGATTTTGTGAATCTCTTCGACCGAACGGCCCTGCAAGTAAAGCAAATCGATAATCAAACGTTCGACCGGCTTCAGCAATTCGAGCAGATGTTCGACGAGCTGCCGCGATGCGAGCGCCTGGTCGGGCTCGAGCTCCTCGGAAGAAACCGCGAGGTTTTTCACAACCGCTTCTTCTTCCTCGGTCAAATCGGCGTGACGCAGCTCCGGCCGCACTTTCTCGGCGGCGATCTGGCTCAAACAGGTGTTCACCGCGACACGCGAGACCCAGTGTTCGAGCGGCACCTTGCCGGAAAACTGCGGCAGTTTTTGAAAGATTTTGATGAAAATCATTTGGCAAAGATCCTCTTCAGAAGTTCGTCGCGGCCGATGCGACCGGACCATTTTCGCGACAAGCGGATAGAGTCGACGCACCAATTGGCGAGCCGCTTCCTCATCATGCCGAAGCGCAGCTTGGACCAGCGCATCAGGTTCAGGATCATCCATGTCCAGATCGCATCCACACTACAACCAATGACGGTCAGACGCGCATTTCGGTTACAGGCTTCAAGGGGCAGGACGGCGAAAAATTAATTGTAACCGCTTCGCGCGAACCGGCGTCACCAGTTATCGAACAACTCCGAGAAATTCGGGCAGAAATGGAAATGAAAACAAATATGAAACGAAACTCACTTACACTCGCTGCTGTGGGCGCAATCGGACTGGGTGGCTTCGCGTGGGCTAACGCGCAAGATGGTCCCGGCGGCTTTGCGGGCCACGGCGGCCATGGACATCGATTTGCAATGGAACACCTGACCAAATCGTTGAACCTCACATCTGATCAACAGGCAAAAGTGAAACCGTTGCTCGATCAAGCGCGGCCGCAGATCATGGCGATCCACAAGGATGCGATGCAAAAAACGCAGGCGATCGTCGACAAAACGATGTCGCAGATCAGGCCGCTCCTGACGCAGGACCAGCAAACGAAGTTCGACGCGCTCCAAAAAGCGCGCCAGGACCTGCGCAACGCGATGCAGGAGCTCCACGCCGCAATGGCGGATTGACTTTAGGGTCATGGGGGTGAACGGCGGCGGCCATAGTGGTCGCCGCCGTCAGCGTGACGCCGCACCCTATTGCCCGAAAATTCAGCGACACACTTTGAGCGCCCGACTAAAGTCGCGAAGTGAAACGTTTGCGGCGGGCTGACGTAGACCCCTTCCTGGCGAAGATCGACATGAATCGATTACGCGAAATTCAACAGCGGCACGCCGGCTCAACTGTTCGCTATGCCAAGTACGGCGACGTCGCGCATTGGCTGGAAATCAATCTGCCACGTCTGCGCGAGCTGAAGCTCGATCGTTCAAGCCCGAAACAAATCCTCGATCTCGCCTGCGGCGCGGGTTTTTTCCTCTTCCTTGCGAAACAGTTTGGACATCGCGGGCTCGGCGTCGACGTCGCGGATTATCCGTTGTCGAACGAGCTGATCGAGTTGTTCAGCGTCGAGCGCGTAAGCTGGAGAATTCGCGCGTTCGAGCCGTTGCCGAACTTCGCTCGCAAATTCGATCTCATCACCGCGTTCTCCGCCGCGTTCAACCGAAACGCCGATGAGACCCGCGGCTGGACGGCCGACGAATGGGAATTTTTCCTGAACGATCTGGATCGACATCTCGCGCCCGGAGGCCAAGTCCTACTCGAGATCAATTCCGGCAAAGACGGCCAATATTTGTTGCCTGAAATTCGGGACTTTTTCGAAAAACGCGGCGCGCGGATAGACGGCGAGCGCGTTTACTTTGGTTTTTAGTTCCGCTTTTTGCCGAGCGAGAAGAGGAAAAGCAGGACACCGAGACCGGCCAGCACCGCCGCGACTACCCAGGCCGTGGTCTCAATCTCCGCGCGAAAATGATACTCGGCCTTCATTCGCCCCGCGAACCCGATCAGGAAAAAGAGCAGCGCGGTGTAGAGCAAAATTACGCTGATGCCGCGTTGGTCGTCGGTTTTCATCGCTATTGGATCGCACTTAGATCGACAATTTAGCGGCAAAATTCAAGCCGCTATTTACCGGTGACCGTTTTCAGATCGCTGATACTGCCGTCGGTGAAAATGATCAGATTGCCGTGACCATGAACGTCACCCACTTCGGCAAACCAAAGGTAAACACGAGACACATCAAGCCGCCGAGCAGCGCTTTCATCGGCTCGAATCTAAGAAGCCGTCGCTTAACGCGTCAATTCGAAAACAAAACGCTGACAACGCTCAGTTGTTCGGCAATTTTTCCGGCATCGTCACCCATTTGCCGCCTTGCGAGGTGAGCACGGGCAGTTCTTCCATCATGAACTGCGTTTTGCCGAGGGCGCCGATCATCTTTACGCCGGTCGCGCGATAGAACCAGGCGCTCATTTCTTCGCCGGTGTGGCAGCCCCAGCTCTGGACGTAAGCGTTCTTGGCGAAAATAGTGCCGCGGATTTGCTTCAACTGCGATTCGTGCAGAAACGATTTCGACGCGCTATCGACGTTGCTGCTGTAGTCGAACATGAAACAGGCACGGTTCGAATGCCCGAAGTATTCCCAGCCTGCAACCTTCAACTTCCTTCGATCCTGTCCGTTGTTGAGATAATTAATGACGTCGTCGCCGTTTTTGAACCAAACGAGCTTGATATTGAACTTGTCCCGCACGGTTTCGATCAGCGAGATCAGGTCCTGATGTTCCTGCGGCATGCGATCGAGGTATCCCTGCTTGTAAATGAGCCAGGTGATCGGCGCGTCCGGTCCGAGGCCGTCACGCAGTTGCTCGGTCCGCAGCCGCGCGGCACGGACGAAGTTCGCCCACCAGTGATCGTGCGGCTGGGCCTTGTATTGCTCCCACTCCTTCAACGAGGGTCCGCCGACGAGAAGGACCCATTCGCCTTTGGGAATGTTATCGCCCTTCGCCAGCAGCGGCAGGATCGACAATGCGCAGACAAGGAACAGGCGTTTCATTGAATACGAGGGGAAGCAGTATTTATGCAGAAACGGAAAATCTGCAAATTTCTAGAGTTCGTCGCGGGTTAAATCTTGCCACGCCTGGCGCTTGCGAATCAGCTGAACTTTGTCGCCGCAAACGAGCGCTTCGGCTGGCAACGGGCGCGAATTGTAATTCGAAGCCATCGTAAATCCGTAAGCACCGGCGCTCATGATTGCGAGCAGGTCGCCTTCGCGCGGCTCCGGCATCTCGCGATCGAGCGCAAAAAAATCTCCCGACTCGCAAACCGGCCCGACGATGTCGGTCCGAGCCGGACTGGCGGTGGATTTTTGGGATCGATCTTGGTTAACCGGAACAATCTCGTGATAGCTCTGATACAGCGCCGGGCGGATCAGATCGTTCATTCCGGCGTCGACGATGGCGAATGTTTTTGCGCCAGCACTCTTAATATATAGGACGCGCGTGAGCAGAATGCCGGCGTTGCCGACGATGAAACGCCCCGGCTCGACGAGAACGCGAAGGCCGAGGTCGCGCAACGGCGGGACGATCGCGTCGGCGTAATCGCGCACGCTGAAGGCGGACTGCTCGGCGCCGTGATCGTGCCACCATTTGCCGGAACCGCTTTCGAGCGCGCGCCGATAAATGATTCCCATGCCGCCGCCGATGCTGAAGAACTTAATTCCGTATTTGGATTTCAAATCGCGCGCGAGCGGCGCGACTTTGTTGATCGCCGCGGCGAACGGGCCGACTTCGGTGATTTGCGAGCCGATGTGCATCTGGACGCCCACGATGTCGATGTTCGCCATTTTGGAAGCGCGATCGTAGATCGCGGGCGCGTCAGCGAGCGCGATGCCGAACTTGTTCTCGTGCGAGCCGGTTGAAATGTATTTGTGCGTGTGCGGATCGACATCGGGATTCACGCGGAGCGCGATCGGGGCGCGCGTTTTTTTCTCGCCCGCGATTTTGTCTATGAGCTCCAGCTCGGCTTCGCTTTCGACGTTGAAGCTGTGAACCCGATGCTCGAGCGCGTAATCAATTTCGATGCGAGTTTTGCCAACGCCCGCGAAAGTAATTTTCCGCGGATCGGCGGCGGCATTGATCACGCGAAAAAGTTCGCCACCGGAAACGATGTCGAACCCGGCGCCCGCATCGGCGAGTAATTTCAGAATGGCGCGATTCGAGTTCGCTTTGACGGCATAACAAATCAGATGGTCGAGGGACTTTAGCGCCTCATCCATCCGTCGGAAGTGATCGAGAATGGTGGCCGTGCTGTAGACGTAAAGCGGCGTGCCGAACTGGTCCGCGGCCCGCGCAAGATCGACATCCTCGCAATAAAGTTTTCCGTCGCGATACTGAAACGAATGCACCGGCGAATGTAGCAGACGCGTTGTCTTCTGGCATTGACCAAGTAGAATCCGCGCGCATCGCATGCGCACATTCCGTTTCGTCTGTTTCCTCCTGATCGCATTCTCGCCGATCGCTTTGGCGCAGCCGCCCGAACTGCGCGATCTCGATCTCACCGGTTGGGATTGTCTCTCTAGATTAGAAGGCGCGGCGCGAACGCAGGACGGCAAGGAGCGCAACGTTCAGAAAAACCGGGCGGCAGTCGATCTCGCGGGCGTTAAAGTTCCAAGCTTCGACCTCTCCGCGTTTCTCGCGCGAGCAGCGGAGTACGATCGACAAATCGAACGCAAACACCGGCGCGACATTACTCAGGAACAAAAAGAGAAGGTCGCCGCGCTCGAGAAACAGATCGTGTCAGTGACCGGCTGGCTCGTGCTCGCGTATCAAAGCGTGCGGGAAACGACGAATTGCCGGAGCAAAGATTTTCTCGATTGGCATTTGGAATTGTCACCGGAGCCGGCCGATCACGCCGCGCAAGCTGGCGATCCCACGCCGATCATTTGCGAGATCACGCCGCGGACGCAGGCGCAATTGTTTCGCAGCGGAGTGCGAATTCAAAAGCTGGCGGCGTTTTTGCGACTGCCGGACAATAGTTTTGTCCTGACCGGAAGCGAGGCGCACAAAATCCGCGTGACCGGATTTTTCATGTGGGATGATGAGCACAATAAAGCCGACACCGACATCGGAACGCACGTCGGCTGGTTCAGCGCCGAAGGTTATCATCATCCGTGGCGCGCGACGGCGTGGGAGATTCATCCGGTCCTGAAAATCGAGGACCTAGGCACGGACTGACCACTGGCTGGACAGTCTCGCGCGCGTGGTTTACGAGTCCCAGACCGGGCAATGGACGCAACGAGCATTTACTTCCTGATTTTCGGCACGCTGACGATCATCGGCGGCGTGATCGGCTACGTGAAAGCGCAGAGCGTTCCGTCGATCATCGCCGGCGCGATTACCGGAATTTTGTTACTCATCGCCGGCTGGATTTTGCCGAACAACCGAATGGTCGGGCTCGTGATGGCGTTCGTCGTTTCGCTTTTACTCGCAGCGCAATTCGTTCCGAAATTTTTTCGCACGTGGAAAGTGATGCCCGCCGGGCTGATGTCGATCTTGAGCGTGATCGGGCTCATCGTGGTAATTGTCGCCTGGCTGAAAAAGTAAGCCGTGGCAAAGCTTCAACTGCGCATGTTGCGAAGGTTGGTCGCTTTTCTGATGGTGGTGCTTTTCGTCATCATCGTTTACCGGTGGGTCTCGCTCGAGCGCTTGCAGTATTTCGCGCCGCGAGAGGAAGCAGCATCGCCGACACCGGAACCATCGCCGACGCGTCCGCCGCCGATTGGCGGTAAGCTCGATACCGGACGCTTGTTCAGCGGAATCACGTTGCATTCAACGGTTGAGCCGACGCCAGGCACCGATGCAACGACTGAGCGCGTCGATCCCGAAAGTTACGTTTTGGAATTGAAATTGAAGGCGCGCGTTCCGGCGGCGAATCGCACAATTGATGAGCTCGCCAAAGTGAGTCCGAAACTGCCGGAGCTGTTGCCCGCTCTCGCCAGCATGTTTCCCACGGAACCAGTCTCGCCGTTGTTCGGTCAGCTTTACGACACGAAGCTGCGAATACTGCGCGAAAATCTCAGCCGGCTGGATTTGCTGCTTTCGCGCCACAACTTTTTCGACTGCCAGACCGTGCTGCAATTGCAGCATCCGCAAACGCACCGCAAAGCGTTGCTGATTCAGGCCGACATGGATGTCGATGCGGATGGTTCCGATGGCGATCGCATGCCGATGGGAACTGGTGCGCCGACCAATTTCAAACCGTTCACCAGTTTCAAGTGGGCAAAGAAATCGTCGCAACCGAATCCGTATCTTGCTCCGACAGAGGAAAAATTGAAACGCGCGGAAGGGGAACTTGCCGCTGCGACGACCGCGGCCGACCGAAAACGCGATTTACGAAACGCGATCACGCAATTGCGCGCGGAAGTAGCGACATTGAAAAAGTACAGCTTCCTGATCGGCATGGCCGATCCCTACATCGTGATTCCGGGGGCGTTTGCGCGTGAACGTGATGGCGCGAAGACCGGCGACTACGCGCTGGTTATTTACGGCGACGCAATTTATCCCGCGATCGTGGGTGACATCGGTCCGAACGATAAGGTCGGCGAAGCTTCATTTCGGATCGCAAAAGAAATCAATCCACAGTCCACTCCCTACAATCGTCCGGTGAGCGAGCTCAAGGCAACGTATCTGATTTTTCCCGGAACAGCGGATGCTCATTTCGGTCCGCCCGATTTGGAAAAGTTACAAGCCACGTGTCAAAAACTCGTCGAGGAAATCGGAGGCGCATCCGTGCCATTGCATCATTGGGAAAATATTATTCCGCCGCCGAGCCCAACTCCGACGCCATCGCCGAGTCCATCGGCAACATCGACACTATCGCCTGCGCCTGCCGGATCGACATCGCCGATACCATCGGTTTCGGCGACGTTCGCGTTTCCGCTGGCGAGTCCGAAGCCGAACAGATAAAAGACGGCTGAACGCGCCGGGAAGCGCGTTCTAATTTAGAGGGCGCTGCGATGGTCGCCACGCCAAAGCTCTGCGACGGCAGGTCGGCGCTTTCTTCGCAAATGGCAATGCATGCTCCGCGCCAAAAGGAATCGAAGGGACGAAAATCTCTAGCCAGACGCTGGTGGTTTTGGCTGATCATCGTGATCGCCGCGATCTTCATCGTGGTTCACACCTATCTCGCGATTTGGGTTCGCGACTACGTGAATCGGAAGCTCTCGGAAATTCCCGGTTACCGCGCGCACGTGCAGTCGGTGACGCTTCATCTTTGGCGCGGCGCCTATCAGATCCACAACATCGACATCAGGAAAACGAGCGGCAAAGTTCCGGAGCCCTTCTTTTCCGCGCCGCTGGTCGATCTTTCCGTGCAATGGCACGCACTGCTTTTTGAACACGCGGCTGTCGGCAACATTGAGATTCACCGAGCCCGAATGAACATCGTGAACGGCCCTACTCGTGATACGAAGCAAACTGACGTCGACGCGCCGTGGGCGGACAAGATCAAGCAATTGTATCCGCTGAAGATCAACCGGTTCGCCGTGCACAATGGCGAAATTCGCTACCGCGATTCCAGCCGCGAACCCACGGAAGAAATTCCAATTGATCGCGTCGAAATGGTGGGCACCAACTTCACCAACAGCAAAAAACTTTCGAAGAGTCTGATCGCGGACATTCGGATCGAAGGCCGGCCGATGCGCACGGGTGATGCTCGCGCGCAAATCTCACTCGATCCTTACGCGAAGGCGCCGACTTTCGCCGCTAATTTGGAAGTGAAAGAGTTGCCGCTGACGAGACTGAATGAATTCGCGCAGGCCCATGGCGGCTTCACCTTCAAAGAAGGCACATTCAAAATGGCGATGGAAGCGAGCTCGAGAAACGGCGCGTATCAGGGTTATATCGAGCCGGTGTTCGATCACATGGTGATCTTCAATGAACAGAGTGCGCAAAATCCCGGGAAATTTGTCTGGGAAGCAATTCTAGGCGCGCTGACCGAGATCGTGCGCAACCATCCGAAAGATCGATTTGGAACCAAGGTCCCATTTTCCGGTACGTTTGAGGATCCCAACCCGGACGTGTTTGCGACGATCGCGAACGCATTTCGCAACGCTTTCGTCCAAGCGTTCGAAGGAAAATTGGAAAACTGGAAGCAAGTGCCGAAAGTCGAGCCGGAGAAAAAGCAATAGGCAACGGAGTGGGCGTTTTGGCACCGGCAAAACCTCGAAGCGGGGCATAATCCTAGCTCTGACCAAATTGCGCTGATGGACAGGGAAACCGTCGACTCTCTCATTATGAGCATGCTCGAGCTCGGTGAACGAGTTTCGGACCTGCTTTTCATCGCCGGAAAGCCTCCCCTGGCTGAGATAGATGGCCGGCTGAAGCCCTTTGTAATCGATGGCCCGGGCGCGATTGTCACGCCGGCGTTCATCGACGCGCTCGCTGAACATATTATTGGCGGAGATGAGCGCCTGAAGGCCGATTATGCGAAAAGCGGGTCCTGCGATTGCAGCTACGCGATCGATAATGTTGCGCGCTTTCGGACGAATATTTACAAAGAGAACCGTCGACGCGCCATCGTGATGCGCAAGCTGCAATCAAGCGTGCCCACCCTGGAGATGTTGCGTCTGCCCCCAATCTTTGAGCAAATCGTCAAAGAGAGAAATGGCATTGTCTTGGTAACCGGAGCAACCGGCAGCGGCAAGACAACCACTTTGGCGGCAATGATCAATGAGTTGAATCAAACTCAGCCGATACACATCGTCACGCTAGAAGACCCGATTGAATTTCTTCATCCTAACGGCAAAGCCGCGATCAGCCATCGCGAGCTTGGAAGAGATTTTAGTAGTTTTGCCGAAGGTCTCCGGGCGGCGTTGCGGCAGGCGCCGAAGGTCGTTTTAGTGGGCGAAATTCGCGACCGAGACACTATGGAAATCGCGTTGACCGCGGCCGAGACCGGCCATCTGGTGTTCAGCACTCTGCACACAATTAATGCCGGCCAAACGATTAATCGAATCCTCGGCTTTTTCACGAACGATGAACAAGAGCAAGTACGCTACCGCTTGTCTGACACCGTTCGCTATATCGTGAGCCAACGATTGGCTCCCAAGACGGACGGCAGTCGCATTCTGATCAGCGAAGTCCTTGGCAGTAGTTTGCGTACCCGTGAGTCAATCCGTTACGGCGAGTCTGAGGGAAAAACTTTTCACGAAATTATCGAGGCGGGTTCAACTTACGGATGGCACAGCTTTGATCAATGCCTGGCCAAAGCATTCGAAGCGGATGATATCACGGACGAAACGGCCTTGCTTTATTGTAACGACAGAGCGCGAATGCATCGCGAGCTGGACCTGCTGAGAAAGCGAAAAGGTGCATCTGCCCCTGTGATGGGTGATGAGCTAAAGCTTGAGATGCTCGTTCCGGCCGAACCGGTGTTCAAAGCAGTGGAGGAAACACCCCAAGTCGCCGAAGCTGTCGACTCCGCGTCGGCAGGTCCCGTCAGCAACCGGCGAATTATTCGCCCCAGATCTCAAAGGTAGACGGCGACTGCTTCGCAACGTCGTTAACGTTTTGGTGTGGATCTCGGCGTCGGTTTCGGCGTTGGCGTCGCCACGGGTACAATGAGCGGCTTTTCCACGTTAAGCGTGATCGGCCTCGGTTCGCCGAGCCCGTAAACATGCGGCGTTGGCGTCGGCGTCGGACTAGCGTGCCGCATTTGCGCCGCAGTCTTTTCCTTTTTGCCGCAACCAGCGAAGAACAAGGGAACCGACAAAATAATCGCGGCGAAGCGTTTGGCCTTCATTAAGACACCATTCACAGAGCAATCGCGATGCCTTGAAAGAGAATGGCTGCCCCGCTTGGACTCGAACCAAGAATAACGCCTCCAAAGGGCGCTGTGTTACCATTACACCACAGGGCAAGGAACCACGTAGCTTGTCCGTTTTGCGTGAAAGCGCAACGACTCGCGCTGAGAATCCCCGAAGAGTCTCGCGGCGGCGCGTTATCGTGGAGCGACAGGAAAATTCGTCGGTACTGGCAAGGCGATGCCAACAAACGGCGAAAAGCCGATCGCCGGTATTACATTAACGTTCGATGAGCTGAGCGAAATGATTTCGTGCTCGGATGCCGCATCGATCACTAGCGGCGAGCCGAATGCCATTGGCCGTGCGATTTCTACCATTTCGTCGAGTTGCCGGTCGTTGTGCGACGGGTCGTGATGAAACAACAACAGTCGATGTGCACCGGCTTCGATTGCCAGTTCAACGCTGTCGGGCAAACAGCCGTGACCCCAGCCCACGCGGTTAGCGTACTCTTTTGCCGTGTATTGGGTATCGAGAATCAGCAGATCAACTCCACGAACAAATTCGATCAAAGCACCTTGAGCTGAGCTTGCCGGCTGTTCACCATTATTTTGATACGGTTCGTGGTCCGGCAGATAGGCAATGTGTCCGGCGGCGCATTCGATTCGGAAGCCAGTGCATCCGCCCGGATGATTCAACTGTGTCGTTCGGACGAGCAGGTTTCCGAGTTTGGTCGATTCGCGAGAAAGTTCTCGCACCGGTTGAAGGCCGTGCATTTGTTCCAATGCGACGGGAAAGTGGAGCGGCGTCATCTGGCCTGCGAGGGCGCGTTGCAATTGTTCCGCCCGGCCGCAGGCTCCGAAAATGGTGATGCGATTTTTGGGCGAATAACCTGGAGCAAAAAAAGGCACCCCTTGGATGTGGTCCCAGTGACTGTGGGAGAGAAGCAATGTCGCCTCGATTGGATTTGCCGGCGTGGTTTGAAGCAGCTCATCGCCCAACGCGCGAATTCCACTTCCGGCGTCCAGAATTAAAAGTTGGTCCTCGTAACGAACCTCCACGCACGATGTATTTCCGCCGTAGCGCATGTATTCGGGAGCCGGAGCGGGTATTGACCCGCGCACGCCTCGGAACCGGATCGTCATTTTGCCGATTTCGCTCATGACGTTTCCCCTTCCGGCGATATTGGCAGTGTGATTCGAAAGGTCGTACCGGCGTTGCTGCTCTCGACGGTGATCGTTCCGCCGTGGGCATCGACAACTGTCTTGGCGATAGCGAGCCCCAGTCCGGTGCCGCTGGTTTTTCCTTCGGTAATGAACGGCTCGAAAATTTTTGGCAACAACTCGCTTCGGATTCCGTGGCCGGTATCGCTGACTTCGAACTGGGCCTGAGCATCGATTTTACGCACTGAGAAGAGGAGGACGTTTTGCTCTCCTGCCTTCATCGCTTCCCGCGCATTCTTGATGAGGTTGCCGAAGACACGCAGCATGCGATGACGATCCATTCGCACGGATCCTTCGAATTCGACCTGGAGCCGGACTTCGCAGCCGACCCGGCACTTGGAGAAATCCGGTTCGAGCTGCCGGACGAAGTTCGCAACGTTAACCGGTTCGAGATTCAGTTGGGTTTCCCCTCGCGAATAATCGACCAGCTCGCGCGTCATCGCGGCCATTCGCTCAATGGCGTCGCGAATGTGGGCCGCCATCTGCCGGGTTCCTTCGTCCGGAGTGTTCGCTTGGATGATTCCGCAGGCGCAAAGGATGGCGCCGATCGGATTGTTCATGTCGTGCACGATGGAACTGATGGTCGTGCCGATGAGCGAGAGACGTTCGCTGCGCATCATCTGCTCGATGAAGTGCTGATTATTCTGGCGAAGCCGCTGAGTGACCGATCGGGTAAAGTTTGTCAGGATCCTTTGGGGAGCGAGACGTAGCAACAAGTCCCAGGTTTCACGATCGATTCGGCCGAGCGTCGTAGTACCCACCGCCGTGGCTTGGGCGGAGCGGCGGCCGCTGTCGACCAGCGCCATCTCTCCAAAGTAATCGTTGGCCGGCAGATATGTCAGCGTTTCCTGTTTGCCGCCACGGCCACGCTTCGAAATCTTGATCGAACCTTCCGCGATTAAGTAAAGGCAATCTCCGGGCTCGTCTTCTTCAAAGAGCACCTCGTCCGGAGCCAGAGTAAGAATTTCGATGCGTTTAGAAACGGTATCGAAAATTTCTGGACTCAGATCGGCAAACAGCGCGTTTTGGGCAAAGACTGCGGTTTGATTTCCGATCGATGCAGGCGGAACTACGGCCGCCGGAGAGCCGGATGACTTTTCTACTAACATTGAGAGTGCCTTTAGTAGCCGGGCGCAGCGCTTAATGGGTGCGTATTTGCGCCTTTACCCGCGAATGTGCCAGTGGTCGACCCGTTGCCGCCGAATCCGGTATAGTTCGGGTGATTTGTAAAGACGTCCGCTGCAGAGGGGCCGAGAATGGTTACGATCTTTCCGTTGTTAATGATGACCGTGTTGGCCGCGATGATCTTGGCGCTGTTTCCGCTCAACGTGACGTTGCCGACGAAATCGACCGTGCCGTTGCTGCCGCCAGCGTAAAGCTTGATCAGGGTGTCGGCGGAAATTGTGCCGCCACTGATATTCAGTGTTCCGTTCGGCGCGAGCGCGCCAACTTTGATCGTGTCCGCCATTAAGGTGGCGTTAGTGAGATTGATTTGGCCACTACTTGTTCCGTTGTTGGTGATTTCAATTGTGCCGCGATCGGCTTGGGCAGTGCCGCTCATATTAATAGTCCCGCCGGCGGAGGTGAATTTGATCGAGCCGCCCGGTCCCGGAGCTGCGGCGTTGAGCAATGCGAGAAGCTGAGCGCTACTGGTAAGGTTGATCGCCGTGCCGCCGGTTGCGTTGCTCTTAATATTGATGTGGCCACCGCTTGCGCTCTGTCGTCTAGCTCCGTCGTTCGACGAAACTTCAATCTTATTGTTTAGAGTGATGGTGTTCTTGGCCGTCAGGTTTACCGTCCCGCCCGCGCCGCCTGTCATCCCGCTGGTGCTACTCAAACCGGTGGTTGCGGAAATCGGGGCGTTAATCGTGAGTGAGTTGGCAGTGATGTCGAGCTGACCGCCATTGCCGCCAGGGTCAGACGCGGTTGGATCACCGTCGCCGCCGTTCAGATTAAAGTTCGCGCCGACCGTGAAGTTGTTGGTCGTAATCGAAAGATTGAACGCGTTTGTCGGCGCGACCAACAGAGTGCCGTTAGCGCCGTTCAAGTTTGCCCCGGCCGCAAGAGTCAGGTTAGGCGTGTTGATCGAAAGCGTGTTGGTTAAATTGGGAGCGAGGTCCGCGCTGTTGATTGTTAGCGACTTGTTCGCGGTGACGCTATCGGCGTGCAACCCGTTCACGGTAATCGTGTCGGCCGTAACGTTGGCTGCGATCAAGGCGCCGTTGTTCGCCGTGATCTGGTCGAACGCGTTCAGCGCATGGCCAGTTGCATCAATATCACCACCGCTTGCCGTAAGTTCGCCCTTGAAGCTTGGGCCAACCGTGAAATCGGCTCCAAAAACGATGTCGTGCGCGTTGATCGTTAAATTTCCAGCAACCGTCCCGTTGACTGTTGCCGTGCCATCGGCGGTAACTTGGAATTGACGGTTTCCGGTGTTGAGCGAAACCGTTCCGTTCAGAGTGAAGTCACCGGTCACATTCGCGCTAAGACTCTCGCCGCTGAATGTTCCATTGATCATGGCCGAACTTCCGTAGAGAAAACCGTTGTGGGCCGAGACATTTCCGCCCATCTCAACGTCGCCGCCGCTAAGCTGAAAGACTTGGCCGACGTTCGCGTTGGCGTCGAACTGGATCGTCTGCAGGCCGACGACCTCGAGGTTCTTGGCGGTGATCGTTCCGCCCGTGAAAATCGCGTTGTTTTCAGCGGCGAATTGCACAGTCGAATTCGCGAGCGTGAAATTCGAGCTGATGTTCAGGTCTCCGCCGCGGGCATAAAATTGGACCAGTTCCGGCTGAGTTCCGCTGCCAGTTCCAAACGAAATTCCGGAATCGAGTGTGATGTTGCCAGCTTGGGTGGCGAAAAGAATGTTGTGAACTCCACTGAGACTGATGCTGCCAGCGCCGTTGGTGATCCCGTTATTTCCAACCAGCGCGACACTAAGGTTGTCACTCAGAGCGAAGGTGATTCCGGCTCCGAGTTGAAGCGAGTCGAAAGTGAAAACAGCGCTCCGGTGAAACTCTTGAACATAGAAATTGTCGAAATCGAATTCGTTATCGAACGCCGACGGTCCGGCGAAGAGGAATCCCGACGGCGAGCCGTTGTTGGCGAGGTCCCTGTAAATTACTCCCGAATAGCTGACGCCTTGGGTGGTGATGGTGGCGGTCGACGGCTGGGTTGCGATTGTCGTTGTGTTGTCAGTCAGATAAACGCCCGGCGGCGGCGGTGGTGGGGCGCCGCTCGGCGGCGGATTCGTGTTCGGCGTTGGCGCGGCAATGGGAGTTGGTAATGGCGTCGCCATTGGTACCGGCGCCGGAACCAACTTCGTCTTTTGGATATCGGTCAGCGCCGACAAATCGTGGATTAGATCGTCAGAAGCGATGAACACGTTCGTTCCTTTGCCCAAGATAACGAGGTTGGTGTCAATGAGGCGGCGCGCGCCTTTGCCGCTTTGTTGCCGGTTCACTTCTTTGTCGATCTTTGAAATGCTTGGAAGCGAGGAAGCATCGGCTGTTGCCTGCTTACTCTTCTTAGCGTGCATGTTCACGAGCGTGGAAGTCTGGACAACTTTCTTGAGGTCGACCGTGACCGGATCGGGAACTCTCCGCGCGTTTGGAGGCATGATGACCATTTTCCCCGGGGTCAGAAGAAGCGAGTCGCCGAACCGGCCGTTCATCGACAACCGCATCGTTCCTTCCAGCACCAATACCTTGATCGCCTTATCCGGGACGTACTCCATCATGATCGTGGTGCCGGTAATCGCGGCGGTCACCGATGCGGTGTGAATCTTGGCTCCGCCCAATCCTTTCGGGACTTGGAGGAGCATTGTTCCCTTTTGCAGTGTCATGTCGCGCGTGCCGCTTTTGAAACTGAAATAACTCTCCGGTCCGAGGCGGGTCAGGGTGTTGTCCTGAAAAATAAGTTCAGAACGCGACTTGATCCCGGTGGTCAGCGCAATTTCATCGCGCACGACGTCGTCTAACTTCGCTCGGCGATCCCTCGTGCTCGGATCAACGAGTTTGACCTCGTTCACGATTTTCGTGACGTGCGCTTCAATTAACGGCGCGCCCGATGACGCACTTGGATGAAGAGACCACAAGGCGATGAGCGCCAGGATTGGGAATGTTTTCTTGGGCATCTTAGAATCGCACGGTCAAACCAGCGCCGCCTCCGGTTGAAATCACGTGGTATTTGAAAGCCGAACGATTTGAAGAGTTGACCGCTCCGGTCAAGAAGCTGTCTACCGACGCCCACGGAGTGATGTAGTAATGCAGGCCTAACGAGAAGACCTGATTCAAGTCATCGCGGCCGCCTTTGTTGTAGAAATACCCAGAAAGTCGGTAACCGAAGTCGCTTCCCAACTTTCGCGTGAGCTGAAGGTGATAGCCGAGGGCAAAACCGATTTGGTCGCGTTGCTCGGAAGACGGGTCGGAGATTCCGGCGGAGCCGATCACACCCAAGGTCAGCGCGTGAGATCGGCCTAATACGATAAGCTTTTGGAGCGCGACCGAGAATTCGTGATCCTGCAGAATCTCGTTGCTGGCCGAGTCGAGCAGTTCGATAAAATCGTAGCGCCCGAGAATTCCGATTCCCCAGAAGTTTTGCGGTGTCCAAAGCAGGCCAACCCCAGTCCCAATATTTTCGAAATCGAGGGGGGTGGTGTCCCAATAACGGAAGATGGAAGCGGCGGCGCCGAATTGAAATTGCAGCTCCGGATTGATCCGCGGGGTCCAGTTGAAGAATGCGGCACCGACGACAAAGCTGTCGGAAATTGTGTGGCTCTGCGTTAGCGCGACATTGTTGGTATAGAAGCTTGAAACGCTTCCGCCCAAAGTGAATTCGGGAATCTTCTGCTGGGTCTTTAGGATTTGCTGCGCGCCGAAACTTTCGTCTTCCGAGGTTACACTTTCTCCTTCCGGCAACGCCATTCCATCAGGTGTAACCATCCCACTGGTGGGAGGGGCCTGGCGCTCAAAGAGTCGTGATGTTTCGACCGCCGGATTGGTCTGGGCATAAGCCGACCCGAGGGAGAGTAAGACACTGCCAAAAAGGGCTATACGGCAGGCAGGAGAAGCCACCCTTTCTTCCTAAAGCAGAGGATATGCCGCCAGCTGGCTAGACGCCTAACAAGGCACGTTTCCCGCTCAAGCTCTCAAGGCATGTCGGCGCGGCGTATTTTCATCATTTCAGGCTTTGCGCTCGTCATTTTTGCCGCCGCGGCCCTGCTCGAGCTGAGCCGCCCCCTCGCCTACGTCCGACTGAATAATCTTTACCGAGATGCAATCAGCCAGTCTGGGAGAAAAACGCCTCCGAACCCTAACCTGGTTTTTCTCGCGATCGATGCCGCGTCAGTGAGTCTGGATCAGACCGACATCGAACAGGTTTACGGCTTAGCCGCGGACAACTCCGATCCCGCTCGCGCTCTGCGGCTGATGGGCAAAGGCTTTCCGTGGTCCCGTGAGATTTACGCTCTCGTTCTCCACCGGTTGGTGAAGGCCGGCGCACGAGTAGTCATTTTCGACCTTAATTTTCCGACCGCGACCGACAATGATGCGGCTTTTCGCGCGGTCCTCGATCGTTACGCCGATCAAGTAATCATCGGCAGCAACTTTGTGGACGGGAGTTTGATCCGTCCGTGTGAAACGTTGCTCCCGCAGTCGAAGCCAACCGACAGCCGTATTGGATTCACCAACTTCTGGGCGGACGAAGACGATGTGGTCCGGCGCGCCCAATTTCGAACGACCTTCGAACAGGTTCGCAGCCTGAGGTCCGAATCAGATTCGGAACAGTTTGTGTCAGTCGCGGCCGGCGCGCTGATCAAAGCGGGTTTTGCTCAGAATGTTCCCAGTGATCTAAATCCGCGCGCCTTCCGTTTCACTGCGCTACCGCGAAAGGGTTTCCCGCCGCATTCGCTGTTCGAAATATTCGTGCCTACGTTCTGGCGTCAAAATTACCAGTCGGGAGAATTCTTTCGGGACAAAATTGTCATCGTCGGCGCGGAAGGAAACTGGCAACACGACGAACATCCGACGCCATTCGGAAGTATGCCGGGAGCGGAATTGCATCTGAATGCGATCAATGCCGAGCTTCATCATGAATTCGTTCGCGAACTGCCGCCCGTCGCCAACCTCGTTTGCCTCGGGCTCGCCGCCATTGCGGCAATTGCGGCCACTCTTCTTTTTCGCACCCCATGGATTCGCCTGATATTGATCGTCGCCGCGGGTGGTATCGCGATTTCGGCATCGATGTTTTGTTTCAATCGCCTTTCGCTCTACTTGCCAATCGTCGCGCCGCTCAACGTGTTTGGCGTTGCCATGTTGTTTGGGCTGATCTGCGATTTCGCAACCGAACGGGTGGAGCGAATGCGGGTGCGTCGCGTATTGGAGCGCTACGTTTCTCGTGACGTTGTTCGTGAATTGGTCGATCACCCGAATGTTTACCGTGACTCGCTAGGCGGTGTTACCAAGCCGGTTTCCATTCTTTTCTCCGACATTCGTGCTTATTCCACGGTGACCGCGCGCAGCTCGCCTGAAATATTGGTTGCGCAACTCAACGAGTATTTCAGCGCGATGGTGGAATGCGTCTTCGAAAACGGCGGAACGCTGGATAAGTTCATCGGTGACGCGCTCATGGCTTCATGGGGAAGTTTGGAGAGCCGCGGCGCGCAGCAGGACGCCATCGCGTCAGCTCGGGCGGCACTGTCGATGCAGGCAAAGATCCGTTCGCTAAACAAAATTTGGAATCAACGAGGCTGGCCCGAACTCCGTGTCGGGATGGCGATCAATTGCGGACAGGCCGTCGTTGGAAACATCGGATCGCCGCAAAGAATGGAATTCACTTTAATCGGCGATGTCGTCAACGTCAGCTGGAAGCTTCAGGAGCTGACCAAAACCAGGGAGGCGGACCTGATCGTGAGCGAAAGCGTTGCTTCTCTGGTCGCCGAGCATTTCGATCTTCGTTCTCTTGGCAGAGCGACCCTGGATGATTCACATCAACCATGTGAAATATTTACGATCGGATGCGCTACCGGCGCGGACACGGAGAAAAAACAAATTCGAAATGAATCATGGCATTCCGGGACTCAACTGGGGCAGCAACCGGTTGCGTCCACTCCGCCCCCTCATGAGACGGTTGACGTTACGCTCTCTTGATTGCGCGAATCGCGCAAGAATAAGACAGGTGCGGTTATTCGTTTGCGGGTTTCGGCAGTCGGATGTCAACGGTGGTGCCTTTGCCGGGTACGCTGCTAATCGAAATCTTCCCTCCGTGCGCTTCCACGATCGCCTTCGTGACGGCGAGACCGACGCCTGCGCTGTCGCAATTTTCGCAAACTTCAAACGGTTGGAACAAGCGCGACAATAAATCGGGCGCGATTCCTCGCCCAGTGTCCGACACGCGGATCACCACCGAATCGCCGATCAGGTCAGTTGTAAATGTGATGGCGCCGTTACGCGAGATCGCATGCACGGAGTTTTCGATAACGTTGCCAAGCGCACGCGCGAAGCGATCCAGATCGATGTCGATGTTGTTTTCATAACGGATTTGCTTGGCGAACTTGATGTTCTTGCCGGTCAGAAGGTGAAGCGATTCACGATTCAATTCATCGAGGAGTCGCCAGATCGAGACCGGCCGTTTGTTCAGCGACAGTGAGCCGCGGCTGTAATCAAGCAGGTCCGACGTGGTTCCGAGGAGTCCGTTTACCGCGTCAGTCAACATCGAGCTCAATTCGCGCAGCTGCGGATCGATCGACTCGTTCGCAATCAGGTCCGAACAACAACGCGCGATGCAGACTGGGTTCTTCAAATCGTGGATGATCGCATTGGCGACAGCGCCGGCTACACGCATTCGTTCCGCGCGAAGCGTTTCGCGCAAGAAACGATCATTCGCGCTGCCGACGCGAGCGGCGAACGCGCGCAAGAAATTCATGTGCAGCCGCGCCGGCGCGAGTTCAAGGAGCTCTTCAAATGTCTCTTCTCTCACTGCGCCAATTAATGCTGGCTGTGTGACTGTCGCGGTGCTCGCGTGCGGCTCGCCTGCCAAGAGCGACGACGCGCCAAAGAAATTTCCCTCGTCGACATAATCGATAATATCATGACCGCCGACATCGCCGGGCTTGGAAATTTTGACCAGTCCTTCGCCGACTAAATAGAGCGAGTGTCCGAGCTGACCCTCTCGGTAAATGATTTCGCCCGGCTTTTTGCGCGCGATGTCGATCTTCGGTGCGATGCGCTCGATGACTTCGACATCGAGGCCTTCGAAGAGCCGATTTTCGTAAAAGCTTTCGACGGCGCGCGACCGCTCCTTCGCTTTCATCAAAGGCCACTAACCAGTTAAGGAAGTGGCGTCGCCGATCGAACCGCTCGTGCGGGAGTACTTAACGCTTTCCATGATCGCTTTGACCTGGCTGGCGATTTCATCCGGCGCGAACGGCTTCCGCAGAAAGCCGGAAAGGCCGGCCGTCATCAATCGTTCCAGCCGATCATTTTGAATAAAGCCTGTGCAAAGCATCACCGGAATGTCCGGACGAATCTCGCGCAAACGATGAAAAGTTTCCTCGCCGTCCATGAACGGCATGGTCAAATCGAGCAGCACCAGTTGATAAGCGAGCGGACGGCGCCGGAACAAATCCAGACACTCAAATCCTGACTGAGCGGTCGTTACCTGATATCCGGCCACGGTTAGAAGCTGTTTCACAAGCAGCAGCCCCATCTCTTCGTCGTCGACGACGAGAATCTGCGGCTTGGGCATTGGCATTGCCGCGACCTTTTTTGGTTTTGCAAAAGCGGCAACTTCCGGATGCATGGCAGATTTTTGGTGCGTGCCACCGGCTTGCTGGGCCAACTGCGCCGCCACCGCTTCCGCGCGTTCGATGCTGGCCCGAAGCATGGAGGTGTATTGCTCGGATCCGTCATTCCCTTGTCGCAAGTTGGCGATCTCGGCGCTCGTGCCCAAAATGATCTGCAGGAGATTGTTTAACTCGCTGCTTGCCCTCGAGACCTCCTCTCTTGAAAGCGGCTTGTCGGCGCGACCCGGCTGTTTTTCGTCGGAGTTCACAGTGCTATTCTCAGCAATCGTGATGCCCTTTGATGGAAATTATATGGGCGACTTGTGCCACATTGGCTCATTCTAAGCTGGGTGAAATCACGGAAATCCCGTTCGCAATCGCCCTGAATCGGCCTATATTTCTGATCCGCCTTATGAACGAGCTTCGAGTCGATAATCTCCACGTCTCCATCGGGGACCAACAGATCGTCCGCGGTCTCAGTCTCTCGGTGCCGCGAGGGGAAGTCCACGCCATTATGGGGCCGAACGGTTCCGGCAAAAGCACTCTCGCCAAAGTGATGGCCGGTCATCCGGACTATCAGGTGACGAAAGGTAAGATCGCGATGGACGGCGAGGACGTTCTTGGCATGGAACCCGATGAACGCGCGCGCAAGGGATTGTTCCTGGCATTTCAATATCCGAGTGAAATTCCGGGCGTGACCATCGCAAACTTTTTGCGCGCTGCCTTGCAGGCGCGATTGCCCGAAGGCGAAGAGCTCGAGGCCACGGATTACTACGCCAAGCTTTACGAAAAGATGGAACTGTTGGGCATGGATCGTTCATTTACCTCCCGCGCGGTCAACGAAGGTTTTTCCGGTGGCGAAAAAAAGCGCACTGAAATTTTGCAGCTGGCAATTTTGCAGCCGAAATACGCCGTGCTCGATGAGACCGACAGCGGACTCGACATTGACGCGCTCAAAATCGTCGCCCGGGGCGTTAACATGATGAGAGGCCCGAATCTTGGCATCCTTTTGATCACGCACTACCAAAGACTTTTGAATTACATCGTGCCGGATCACGTGCATGTTATGGTGGCGGGCCGCATTGTGCGGAGCGGTGGAAAAGAACTGGCGCTCGAACTCGAGGAACGCGGTTACGATTGGGCGCGCGAGTCCGCCGGTGAAATGGCAGTAACCAGATAAGATCGACAATGAAACCTGAAACCAAAGCGGTCGATATCAACCGGAGCATCGGCGATTTCCATTACAAAGTTGATTACGCCAAAGACGCCGGAAGTGGCCTGAGCGAAAAGACCATTCAATATATTTCCGATGCAAAAGATGATCCGGATTGGGTCCGCGAATTTCGGCTGCGCGGTCTGAAGACATTTCTCGAGAAACCGTTACCCACTCACTGGGCCAGCAAAGATCTCGAGGCGATCGATTTCGACAAAATCCGCTATTACCTTGCGTCTGGCGATGCGGCCAAGCGGACTTGGGAAGAAGTACCCGAGGACATTAAGCGCACGTTCGAGCGGCTCGGCATTCCCGAGCAGGAGCGAAAATTTCTCGCCGGCGTGGAAGCGCAGTTCGACAGCGAAGCAGTTTACTCCAACATCAAGAAAGCGGTCGGCGAGCAAGGCGTTATTTTCGTTGGCTCGACCGAAGGCCTGAAAAATCATCCGGAAATTTTCCGGAAATGGTTCGGCAAAGTCATCCCGATCGCGGACAATAAATTCAGCGCGCTCAACGCGGCCGTCTTCAGCGGCGGCTCGTTCATTTACGTCCCGCCGGGCGTGAAAGTGAAACATCCGCTCCAGGCTTACTTCCGAATCAACGCGGAAAATTTCGGGCAATTCGAGCGGACGCTCATTATTGCCGACGAAGGCAGCGAAGTGACCTATATGGAAGGCTGCACCGCGCCGAAGTTCGAGACCACGACGTTGCACAGCGCAGTGGTGGAGCTGGTCGCGCTCAAAGGCGCCAAGATTCAATACATCACAGTGCAAAACTGGTCGGCCAACGTCTTCAATTTGGTCACCAAGCGCGGGCTCGCGCACGAAAATGCGGAGATCAAGTGGATCGACTGCAACATCGGCTCGCGATTGACCATGAAATATCCGGGCGTGGTGTTGAAAGGAAGGAAATCGCGCGGCGAAGTTCTTTCCATCGCGCTCGCTAACAACGGCCAGCACCAGGACACCGGCGCGAAAATGATTCACGCCGCGGATGAAACGACTTCGAACATCATTTCGAAATCGATCTCAGTCGGCACCGGCCGCGCGACTTATCGCGGACTCGTCCACGTCCCGAAACACTTGAAGCATTGCAAGAACAACACCGAGTGCGACGCGCTTTTGATCAACTCGACCTCGCGCACCGACACCTATCCGGCGATCACCGTTCGCGGTACCGGCAACGCTGTCCAACACGAAGCGAGCGTTTCGCAAGTCAGCGCCGAGCAAATCTTCTATATGCAGCAGCGCGGCTTGACCGAAGCTCAGGCGATGAGCTTGAGCGTGAACGGATTCGTAAACGATCTCGTCCGGCAATTTCCGATGGAATATTCGGTCGAGCTCAAACGCTTGATCGAGCTGGAGATGGAAGGCTCGGTCGGTTAACGCCGATCCGCCTTCGCAAGATCGACATCATGCCGTCAATCACAGAGGAGAAAAATCTAAACTCGCCGATAGCGATTCTTTCCGGTCCAGCCGATCGTGATTTGCCAAATTGGTTTCGCGAGCAACAGCGCGTTGCCTGGTCAAAGTTCGAAGCAATTCCGAGGCCGACGCGAAAAGATCAGCCTTGGCGTTTTTCCAATGTCGGGCTTCTCGATCTTAAGCCTTTCAAAATTCCCGGCCCGCTTTCGGAAGATGACCGCCAAAATGTTCTCAAATATTCGCGCGGACTCGACGAGTACGCGGCGCGGATGATTTTTGCCAACGATCAACTCGTCGAGCGCACAGTTGTTTCCGAAGATTTGAAAAAGCGCGGCGTGATTTTCCAGCCGCTCGAGCGGGCGATGGTCGAGCATGCCGATCTCTTCCGCAAATATTTCATGTCGACCGAGGCGACGCTCGGCTCGGCCAAGTTCGCCGCGCTGCATCAGGCGCTCGTCTCGAACGGGACGTTTCTGTTCGTGCCGCGCGGAGTCGAGATCGAGCAACCGATCGAGATCTTTCATTGGCTGCGTCACGACAACATGTCGATCTTTCCCCACCTCCTGCTTCTCACTGATGAGTTGGCGAAAGTTACAGTGATCGAGCATTTTCGTTCGTGCGATCACAATGCGCCCGGATTCGCGTGCGGCGTGAATGATCTCATCGCCGGGCCTGGCGCCAAAGTGACGTACGTTTGCACGCAGGAGTGGAGCAACAACACGATCGCCCTCCAGTTGAACTCGACCACCGTCGACCACGACGCGTCAGCGATGAGTTTGAATCTGAACACCGGCGCGCGTTACGCGCGATTCGAAGGATTGAGCCGGCTGATCGGCGAAGGCTCGCGGAGCGACATGCTCGCAGTTTCGGTGGCGACAGACGAGCAGGAGTTCGATTCGCGCACGTTGCAGGACCACATTTCGGCGCATAGCGCGAGCGATCTGCTTTACAAAAACGCGCTCGATGATAAAGCGCGGTGCACCTTTGGCGGCCTGATCCGTGTCGAGCCGCATGCGCATTTCACCGATGCTTATCAAAAAGTCCGCAATCTTCTTTTGAGCGACGATTCGGAAGCGAACTCGATGCCCGGCCTGGAAATTCTGGCCGACAATGTCCGTTGCACTCATGGCGCCACGTCCGGCCAGGTCAACGAAGACGAAATGTTTTATCTGCGCTCACGCGGTATCCCGCCCAAAGTCGCGCAGCGCCTCATCGTCAACGGGTTCTTAAACGAAGTGATCCGGCGCCTCGATCAACCGGCGATCGCTGAGCATTTGAATCGGCTGATCGAAAACAAATTTGCTGCTACGTGAAATTCGGGTTGGGCTTTAGCCAGGACGCGTCCGGTTTTAGGCCTTTGGCTCGGGCGGCATTGTAAGCGGCAACCAAATCATTCACGGCGGCGTGCAAGACTTCGCCTTCTGACGAGCAATCGTCACAATCGCTTGTTGGCGCTTTGATTCCTTCGATCACAATGTCGTGGCTGCGCCGAACAAGGATGTCAGACGAATGCATTGGCTGGTAAAGACGCACCACGATCTCGGTTGGAATATCGCGCAGCGAAAAGCGGAACTCCGACAAGAATCTCATCGGTCCGACCACCCCGGGATCGGTCAAAGCCTCTTCTCTGCTCCAGCTCATGCGCTGTTGATCCTAAGCAAGCGCACGCGCGCGACTCAAACAGATTCGCCAGAATTATTTTGCATGATCGCTCCGCGATGGTGTATTTTAACGTTCCGCGATTTGGCGATTTATGGACGTAAGCGGAAACATCAGCGCAGTGCTCGGGCAAAAGACCCGCGAGATTTTTTCAGTGACGCCGGACACGTGCGTCGACGACGCGGTGAAAATGATGGACGAGAAAAACGTCGGCGCGCTGCTGGTGATGAAGGGAAACAAGCTCGTCGGAATGTTGTCCGAGCGCGATTACACCCGAAAGGTCATGTTGCGCGGCAAGAAATCGTCCGAGACGAAAGTTTCCGAGATTATGTCGAGCAAGTTGACCGTGACCCATCCGAATGAGGGCGTGGAGGAATGTTTGCGCGCGATGACCGATAAACGTTTTCGACATCTGCCAGTGCTTGAAGGCGACAAAGTGATCGGCGTCGTGTCGATCGGCGACCTCGTCAAGTATGTGATCTCCTGCCAAAGCGCGACCATTGCGCATTTGGAGAGTTACATCAGCGGCGGCTACTCAGGATAATTTCCAAACCGTCTTCCCGCCGACAATCGTCCGCACCGCACGGCCTTTCAGTTTCCAACCGTCGAACGGCGAATTGCGCGAGGCTGATTGGAACTGATCGATCCTGACTGTCCATTCGAGACTTGGATCGATCAGCGTGACGTCTGCCGGTGCGCCGACCGACAATGTTCCCCCATCCAACTTTAGTAACTTCGCCGGCTCGACCGTGTACATCTCGATCAACCGTTTGATATCGATCTTGCGATGCTTGTGGACGAGGAGATCGATGAACAAACCGAGCTCGGTTTCGAGTCCGACGATTCCAAACGGCGCCTGATCGAATTCGACTTCCTTTTCAAACTCGGCATGCGGCGCATGGTCCGAGCACAAGATCGACAATGTGCCGTCCGCGATTCCGTCCAGAATCGCATCGACATCAGCTTTCGCGCGCAATGGCGGATTCACTTTGTAATTCGTGTCGAAGTTTTGGATCGCTTCGTCGGTCAACGCGATGTGATGCGGACAAACTTCGCCACTGATGTTCACTCCGCGTTTTCGCGCTTCACGAATCAAACGCACGCTTCCGGCCGCGCTGATGTGCTGGCAATGAATGTGATGATCGCAAAGTTCGGCGAGCAAAATATTGCGCGCGACGATCGCTTCTTCGCCGGCAGCGGGCCAGCCGGGCAGACCAAGCAGCGTGCTCCAGTACCCCTCGTGAACGACGCCGTTGCCGACTAGATTATAATCCTGGCAATGATCGAGCACCGGCAAGCCAACCATTCGCGCGTACTCAACCGCGCGCCGCATCAACTCGTGATTTTGGATGCAATGGCCGTCATCTGTAATTGCAACCACGCCTGCCTTGCTTAACGAACCAATCGGCGCGAGCTCTTCACCGGCGATATTTTTCGAGATCGCGCCGGTCGGCAAAACTCTCACGCTGGCCGATTCGTCTGCCCGGTCTTTGATCCATGTGATCGTGGCTGGGTTGTCCGCCGCCGGCGAAGTGTTCGGCATGCAAACGATCGTTGTGAATCCACCAGCCGCCGCCGCGCGCGCTCCGGACGCGATCGTTTCCTTGTGACCTTCCCCCGGCTCACGCAGATGCGCGTGGATGTCGATCAAACCCGGCGCGACGATTAAACCTTTCGCGTCGATCACTTCCGCATCCTTTGGCGCCGACTTCGCGATCTTGCCGTCGACAATCGCAAGATCGACAACTTCATCGCGCTCGTTCGCGGGATCGATGACGCGACCGTTTTTGATAATCGTCGCGCTCACGTCGAGATTCCTCCGCAGAGATAGAGAACGGCCATTCGGACCGCGAGACCGTTGGTGACCTGGTTGGGAAATATTCTTTGCGCTGACGCTCGTGCTGGATGCGCAACAGGTTCACGACGTCGACTTCGGGCAGCACCTTGTCGATCTTGTGCGATACGGTGACGCCGAGTTTTTCGAATTCGTGCGGAACGAGCGTGCTTGGACCGACGAGTGTCACCCGCGCGCCGAGCTTAGTTAGTCCGAAAATGTTCGAGCGCGCGACCCGGCTAAATAAAATGTCACCGATGATCGCTACGTGGAGGTTGTCGATCTTGCCGCGCTTCTCGCGGATGGTGTAGATGTCGAGCAAACCCTGAGTCGGGTGTTCGTGCGCGCCATCGCCGGCGTTGATCACGCTCGATTTCAATCGCTGCGCCAGAAACTGAGGCGCGCCAGCCGAGCTGTGGCGAAGAACCAGAATGTCGGCGTGCAACGCTTCGAGATTGCGCGCCGTGTCTTTCAGCGTCTCTCCTTTGCTGAGACTGGATGTGCTCGCGGAAATGTTGACGATGTCGGCGCTCAAGCGCTGCGCGGCGAGCTCGAACGAAGTTCGTGTGCGCGTGCTCGGCTCGACAAAGAAATTGATCAGTGTCTTGCCGCGTAACGCCGGGACCTTTTTGATCTCGCGCGTGCCGACTTCTTTGAAGGCGTCCGCGGTTTGGAGAATGAAGTTGATCTCGTCCGCGGAGAGTTCGCGCAAGCCGACCAAATCTTTGCGGTTCCAGTTCATTCTTTGAACAGCCAAACGGCGTCCGGCTCGTTGTCGACGTTTTGCAGACGGACTTGAATTTGTTCGCGCGTTGCAGTCGGCAAATTCTTGCCGACGTAATCCGCGCGGATGGGCAGTTCGCGGTGACCGCGGTCGACCAGCGCGGCGAGTTGAATTCGCGCCGGGCGACCGAAAGAGCTGATCGCATCCAGCGCGGCGCGCGCGGTCCGGCCAGTGAACAGAACATCGTCCACGATGATGACCGTCCGGCCTTCGAGCGGCAGCGGAAGTTTCGAAGCGTGAACGATCGGTAGTTCCGGGCGAGTGCCGACGTCATCGCGATGCATCGCCACATCGATAGTCCCGGTATCGATGTCGATCTTCGCGACTTCGCGAATGCAATCGGCAAGGCGAAACGCGATCTCGACGCCGCGCAATGGAATTCCCGCGAGCACGACCGATTTCAAATCGGCGTTTTGCTCGATAATTTCATGGGCGATCCGGCGCAGCGCGCGCCTGATGGCCTCGGCGTCTAGGATATGCGTCCGAGCCGGACTGACTTTATGTTGGTCGTCTTTCATTCGCATCCTTGGCGACCTCGCGGGATCGCTTTAAAGGCGCGTACACTTTAAAGGAGGCTAGCGTTCCGCGCGAGCCTCCTTTATTCGTCTCGCTCTCCAGTTGGAGCGATGTTTCACAATCCAATCGAGAAGAGCTTTTTCAAAGCCGATGTCCTTGCCGGCTTTTTCGCTCTCGATCCACTTGTGCTTCAAAATTTCCTCTCGTTCGGCTAGGAACTCTTTGTAGAGCACGGAGTTCTTAACGAACTGCGATTTGTCCTCTAGGGCAGGCGGCATTGGAGGACCTTTTTCCATAAAAATGAGAATCAGTCAACTTCAGGTGAACTCATTCGTAAGTATGACGTAGCATCAGCCATACCTATTTAACCCAAGCTGATCTACTGAGTTACGCAAGCATCTCGCGAATTCGCGCCGCTATTTTCAGGAATTCCTGGGCGACAGGCGATTGTCGATCCTCCGCCACAATTGGATGACCGCGATCGCCGGACTCTCGCGTCGCGATGTCGATCGGGATTTGTCCGAGCAACGGAACTCGGAGCCGTTTCGCTTCCCGTTCGCCGCCGCCGCTGCCAAAAATGTCGTAGCGTTTCTGATCGGACGGCGAAATGAAGTAGCTCATGTTTTCGACCAAACCGAGAACGGCCACGTTCACTTTCTCAAACATCGTGGCCGCTTTTCGCGCGTCTATTAACGCGACTTCCTGCGGAGTGGTGACAATAATCGCGCCGGAAAGCGCGACCGTTTGCACGATGGTGAGTTGAATATCGCCAGTGCCCGGCGGCAAATCGAGCACCAGAAAATCAAGTTCGCCCCACTCGACCTGCCGGAGAAACTGTTGCGTATAACGAGTGACCATCGGGCCGCGCAGAATCGCGGGCGAAGCATCGTCGAGGAGAAAACCCATCGACATTAATTTCAGGTTGTACTGTTCGATCGGAATGATCTTGTTTTCTTCGGTCGCCGTCGGCCGCTCGCGCGTGCCGAACATGAGTGAGATGCTCGGGCCGTAAATGTCGCAGTCGCACAAGCCGACGCGCGCTTTCGTTTGCTCGAGCGCCATGGCGATGTTCGCGGCGACCGTCGATTTTCCAACGCCGCCCTTGCCGCTCGCGACTGCGATCACGTGTTTGATTCCAGGAATCCGCGTAGCGCCGACACGCGCGCCGGCTCCAGCACCTGCGGGCGGCGCGTGGATGTCGATCAAAACTTTCGCGCTACGAACACCACCCAGTGCGTGCAGAACTTTTTCGGCGTCATTCTTAATCGTGGCCGGAACATTGGGATCGTTCGTGGCAAGCGCGAGCTGCACTTTGACCTCGCCGTTATCGATCCGGACCTCTTTTACCAGGCCAAACGAAACGATATCGCGGCTGAAGCCGGGATAACGCACCGACCGGAGCGCGTTGCGAACCTCTTCTTCGGAAATCTGCATTGCAGCGAACTTAGGCCGCCGACTCAGTCAGTAAAGATGAGCTTGAAATTGGAACGCGAGATCGACAGCATCGCGGCCATGAACAAACAAGTTTCCTTCGGTTTGGCTGTCGTGTGTCTCGCGCTGATCACAGGCTGCGCGATGTTTCAGGAGAGCGGGCAATCGGCGGTAGTCGGTACTTGGACAAATTCGCTCGGCACAGTTTGGGCGATCAAAGCTGACGGGACGTTTCAAGTCAGTCTAACGAAAAGCCACAAAGTCGATGTGTGGGGGAAATACAGCGTGGCCGGGGATAGCATGACGATCCTGGAAGCGCACGGCTCGCACACGCCGAAATCCTGCAAAGGCAAGGCGGAATACAAATTCCACCGAGATGGCGATTCGTTGACGTTCACGAAAGTGAGCGACAAGTGTAAGCTGCGCGAGAAAAACGTGCTGCTGCCTTGGAAACCCTGGAAGGGATAACTCCGACTCGCAGTCTCAATCTTCAGTTCGCCGGAAGGTGAATCACATCACCTTCTTGCCGATCGAGTCGATACTGGCTCAGTTGCGCAAGCCGTTCTTGAAAAAAATTCGCTCGCGTTCGGTATCGGCGCCGCGAGCGCGAAAAAACTGGCGCACGTCCGGCGCGAGATAGCTGCCGTCCGCGAGCGGATTGACGGTGAGATAAATCTTGCCGCGGGTCGCGAGGTGGCGTTGCAAATCGCGCAACAGAAAATCCCATTCCTTAACTCCCCATCGTGCTCGCGTGTCAGGATATCGATCGAAACCAATCGAGAACGCAGTGATCCAATCGAACTGTTGCCCCAAATCCGGCAATGGTTCGAATGGCTTGATTTCGAAAACGATTCGCGGCACGCCAAAAGCGTTGAGCAATTCTGTAAACAGCGGCGAACGATCGACATCGAGTCCGAGAACGGAATGATTGAATCGTTTCAGGATGAACAAAAAAAATCCACCGCCGCAGCCGAGGTCCAACACGCGTTGGGACCGTGCGCGATGCAATTTCAAATCCTGGACCCGTTCGCGATTAACTCGGAGCCATTGATCGACATCGGCATATTTCGAACCGGCATAGCGCTGCTCAATTTCGCGCAGCCGATTTTGATCGATACCGGCAAGCACCGGTCCGAACGGTAGGCGAAAGATCGACCGCTGCGCGCGCCGCCACCCGCGCCGATAAGCTTCACGGCTGACGAGCTTGCCAAGTTTTCGCGCCAGCTTCACGCGATCGCCTCCGCAATTTCGCGCAGCAAACCCGGCCCGCGATAGACGAGTCCGGTGTAAATTTGGACGAGCTTCGCGCCGGCCTCGATTTTCTCTCGCGCCGAAGCGCCATCAATAATTCCGCCCGACGCGATGACCGGAATTGTCGATTTTGAGGCGATCGCGCGCACTAGTGCGGTGGATTTTTCCCGGAGCGGCGTGCCGCTTAACCCGCCCTGCTGATCTTTCTCGGCGGCAATTGAAGCGTGATCGAGCGTTGTGTTTGTCGCAATGATCCCGGCGAGATTGTTTGCTTCGCAGGTCGTTACGATCTGTTCAAGTTCGGAAATCGTGAGGTCGGGTGCGATTTTCACGACGATGGGTTTACGTGTGACCACATTCTTCTCGCCTATCACGCGCAACAATTTGGAAAGCGCTTCGGCGCCCTGAAGATCGCGCAATCCGGGTGTGTTGGGTGAGCTCACATTGAGAACGATGTAGTCGGCGAACTGCTGCAATCGTTCGAAAGAATACAAGTAATCCGCGGCCGCGTCGGCGACTGGTGTGATCGCCGACTTGCCGATGTTGATCCCGACGGGAAGCGCGGGCCAGCGGCCGCTTTCCTTCAGTTTGCGGAATCGATGCGCAATCGCATCCGCGCCGTCGTTGTTGAACCCGAGTCGATTGACTAGGGCGTTTTGTTTGGGAAATCGAAAAATGCGCGGCTTCGGATTTCCAGGCTGCGGTTTCGCCGTGACCGTGCCGACCTCGATGAAACCGAAGCCCAACGCCGCCCACGCAGGCAAGGCCAGTCCGTTCTTATCCAATCCGGCGGCGAGGCCGATGCGGTTCGGGAAGTTCAGACCTAAAATGTTTGTGAGCGTCGGTTGCGGTTGAAACCTCTTCAGTGCGCCAAGAACAAGATCGACATGTGATGCGGCTCGCAGGCAGTTGATCGTGAAGTGGTGCGCCGTTTCGGCATCGATCGAAAAGAGGAGCGGCCTAACGAATCGCTCGTAGCCATTCTTCATTTCCCAATGCAAAACTGACCAAACACTGAATCGAGAATCTGTTCGACGCCAACCGTCCCGATGACTTCACCAACTGCGTCGAGCGCTTCCTTCAAATCTACCGAGAGATATTCGGCCGAAAGCCGTTCAGCCATGCCCCGCCGCGCACGCTCGCACGCGTCGAGCGCTCGTCGGAGACAATCGCAATGACGAAGGTTGATCGCGACCGCGTTTTCCGGTCGCAGATTGTGTTTGCCGATCCGAGCCAGGATTTCGTTCTGCAGTTCGCCCAGTCCTTCTTCGGTCATGCACGAAATTCTGAGCCCGGTGAAATTCTGCCAATCACTATGCTCGGGCAAATCGCTTTTATTGAGGATGAGCAGGTCGTTTCCGTTGGCGGCGGTGTCTTTGAAATGGACCGGTCGCGGTGCGTTGCGATCGATAATGTGCAAACGCAGATCCGCCTGACTCAGCGAACGCTCGGTCCGCGCGATTCCCTCGCGCTCGAGGTCTGATGTCGATGTTCGAAAGCCGGCGGTATCGAGTAAGCGAACGGGAATGCCGCGAAGATTCACCGTCTCTTCGATTGTGTCGCGCGTTGTTCCGTGCGTGTCACTGACGATGACGCGTTCGTAGCCGAGGAGCCGATTGAGCAAACTGGATTTACCGGCATTGGTCGCGCCGTAAATCACGACACGAACGCCTTCACGCAAAATGCGGCCGGTATCGGCAGTCGCGAGTAAGGCTGAAATTTCTGCGCGAATTGAATCGAGGCGCGCCCGGAGTTTTTCGGCTTCATCGGGCTCAATTCCTTCCTCTGGAAAATCAATCGAGGCTTCGACGTGCGCGAGAAGATCGACAATCGCTTGTCGGATTGATCTGATTTTCTCTCCAAGTTTGCCTTCGAGCTGTTCTGTGGCCGATCGCAGTGCTAGGTCCGTGCCCGCACGAATCAGATCGATGACGGCCTCGGCTTGAGTGAGGTCCATTTTGTCGTTGAGAAATGCGCGTTCGGTGAATTCACCGGGCCGCGCGATCCGCGCGCCGACGCGCAGACAAGCTTCCAGTACTTTTGCCGTCACCAGCGTTCCGCCGTGACAACTGATTTCGACCAAATCTTCGCCGGTGTAACTCGCTGGCGCGCGATGGATCGACATCACGACTTCGTCAATAACGCGGCCGCTTTCATCGACAATCTCTCCCAAGTGTTGAACGTGCGACACAAAGCCCGACGGCTTTTCTTTGCCACGAAAAATTTTGTCGGCTGTAGCGATCGCATCCGGACCGGACATTCTAACAAGCGCGATCGCACCTTCCCCGGCCGGCGTAGAGATTGCGGCAATCGTGGGGGCGCTGTTAAGCTCCGCTTGGTCGACTGCGGACGTAGTTTCTACGAGAGCACTTCTTTCAGCGCTGCGATGCATTTTTCATTTTGTTCCATTGTGCCCACGCTAATGCGGAGCCACTCCCGCAGATTATAGCCGACTAAAGGCCGAACGATGATTTTGCGAGCGAGCATTTTTTTGAAAACCGCCGGCCCATCGCCGACGTGAACGAAAACAAAGTTACCTGCGGTCGGAACAAATTTTAATTTCATCGCTTGAAACTGTTTCTCGAGGAACGAGCGTCCGTGATCAGTCACGGCTTTGCTTTTGCGCCTGTGTTCATGGTCGCTCAGCGCCGCAACTGCGCCGATTTGGCCGATGCCGTTTACATTGAATGGCTGGCGTGTCTTTTGCAAAACTTCCACGATATCGGCGCGCGCGATTCCATAGCCGACCCGCGCGCTGGCCAGACCATGAATTTTCGAAAACGTGCGAAGCACAATGATACCGCGACCATCTTGGATGTGACGAAGCGTGTCAGGAGGATCTGTAAGATATTCAAAATACGCTTCATCAAGCACAGTCAGGATGTGTTCCGGCACACGCGCGAGGAACTTGTCGATCTTATCTGAGGCGATGAGGGCGCCGGTGGGATTATTTGGGTTGGCGATGAAGATAAGCTTCGTCTTCGGCGTGATGGCAGCGAGCATTGCATCGAGATCTGGCTGAAAATTTGGCGTCGGCACCTCGATTGTGCGCGCTCCGAAGAGCGTAGCGATTAGTTTGTAAGCAATGAACGCGTGCTCGAACGCGATCACGTCATCGCCCGGCTGCAGAAAAGCGTGGCCGAGAAACTCAATGATTTCATTGGAACCGTTTCCTAAAATGATGTTCTCGAGTCCGCAGCCGAGTTTTGCCGCGAGCGCATTACGCAGAACAAATCCGCCGCCGTCGGGGTAAAGTTCAGCCGAATTGAGCGCACTTCGCATCGCTGCGACCGCCCTAGGCGACGGACCGATGGGATTTTCGTTCGAGGCAAGCTTGATGATTTCGTCGGGCGAAACCTTGAGCTCCCGCGCGGTTTCTTCGATCGGTTTGCCCGGCTCATAGACAGCGAAATTTCGCAACTGCGGATTCGCGCGATCCCAGATCGAAGTCATCGGGCGGAATCTAGACGGAATCAGCAGCGGGACAAAGGACTGTTCGGAGGGGGTCGGTTCGACTTTTCGATTGCCAATGAATCATCAAATGTGGTGTGATGACTGACGTTAGTTTGGAAATTATAGAAAATAACAGTTAATAAATGGGGACCGCACGCATGAAAATATTGAATCGAAGTTTGTTTGTCGCTGTGCTCGCACTGGGTTTGGTGATCACCGTTCCTAGCGCCCAAGCAGTATTTTTGCGTGGGCAACCGTTCACTCCAACCGGCGCGAACTTTTCGATGTCGGCCGTGCAGGGAATCAACCCATCACAACCGCAAGGCGCCACCGGTGTCAGTCCTCAGGTGAACGGTGACTTCGAATTTAAGGATTCGATCGGCGTTTCCTACGATCAGGGCGGCGGGAAATTAAAAGATTTCGGACTCGGTTTGTACCAGGACTCGAACAACGCGCTGCAGTCGACGGGCTTGAGGATCAATTACAATCAGCTCGTGAAAGCGTCGAGCATCACCATCACGGTTGAGGATTTCGATATTAAAGTCGGTGACTCGTTTTTTAATCCCAACAAAGTCGAACCAGGGATCATCCTGTTCGGCCCCGGCGGAAGCGTTTTTGCCAGCTTAAGTCCGGCCCAGATTTTTCCATATCTCACCCCGAACACTACCACAGGTCAGGCAAGGGGTGACGTATGGGACCTGAATTTCGGCAATGTTTTGAACGGCCTACATATCGCTGACGGTCCGATCAGTGGTTTCCTTCTCTACGCCGATCAGTTGAATGGCGAGAAAGCGAACAGCGATCCATACCTTTTGGTCGCGGTCGGCAATGGTATCCCGCAGGTTCCGGAACCGGCGAATTATGTGGCTGGCATCGCGGCGATTGTTATGCTCGGCGCGTACCAGTTGACGATTCTCCGTCGTAAGCGAGCCACGGTTTAGCTAAAACACTTCTTTTCTCTGAGCGGCACAGGTCGCCCTGTGCCGCTTTTTTTTCTTGATATTTACCGAGGAAATCGATAGACCGGCAGTCGGCTGAATTTAGGGCATAAAAATTGTTATTGACGGTGCGACGCAAATATGAGAATTATGGGAAGTATAAGAAGTAACCGATTTATGAAGATCACATTTAGCCGAAACATCCTCAGTCTACTCGCCCTCGTCGCTGGTGCGTCTCTACTCTCGTCAACCGCCAAAGCCAGCATGATTGGTCCGGTCAACCTGGGCACTGCCGGCAATTTTACGCTGCTCGCACTCAACGGTGACATTCAAGACTCCGGACCAACCGGACCAGACGCGACTACGGGCAGCGTCGTCGGCCCAATCGGCATTGCCACAGCTGGTCATAAGTTTCAGACGTCGGGTAGCCGCATTTACACCGGGCCGATCTACATCCACACCGGTAGCACGTGGCAAAGTTCGGCGATAGGTTTTCCGACGCCGCAACAGAGCGCGGCAATCGATGCGATGCTGGCGCAGGCCAGTGCCGACGCGTTCGCAGCTTCGAATTTCGCGTCGAGCTTGGCGGCCACTGCAACCTACGGGAACATCAACAGCTCACTCTCGATCACGGAAGGCTCCGTTGGGGATTACGTGTTTAATATTCAAAGTATCAATTTCTCTGGTGGAAAAAGTCTCACCCTGAGCGCGCCGGCCGGCAGCAACTTTATCCTAAACATCACCTCTGGCAGCCTCACTCTTTCGCCTGGCAGCATCGTGCTCTCTGGTGGACTTACGCCGGACCACGTTTTGATTAACTATACCGGAACCAACAACATCACCACCAGCGGCGGCCAGAACTCGTCCAGGATTTACGCGAACATTCTCGCGCCGAATGCGCACGTGCAGCTGACGCCGGGCTACGTGGCGGGCTTCATCATTGCTCAAAGTATTCAAATGGCTTCGGGTGCGAACGTGGTTCCGGTTCCCGAAGTAACGCCCAGCTCGGTGCTTTTAGGTTTCATTGGTTTGGC
>WNFR01000771.1_pt1 | contig 39653 bp, 35 predicted proteins | sample 5400221 | NCBI WGS metagenome assembly WNFR01 (sample SAMN13153357, study PRJNA577476) | soil metagenome | isolation source: 40 cm soil under Madrone tree | place: USA:California | collected 2016-06-14 | reverse complement strand
AAGGTGGCTTGGTGCTCCGCCGAGTGCTGGTCTCCATTGCAATGGCTCGCTATAAACCGCGGCATGCGCCGCCCGACGCGCCTCGGCCTCGCCAACCTCGCCGCGCTGCTGGTGACCGCTGGCGCCTATACGATCTACTGGTACGTTGTCGCCGGGGAGATCAAGGACGGCGTCATCGCCTGGGCTCAAGCGGTACGAGCAGACAAGATCGACGTCTCCTGGCAAAAGATCGACGTCACCGGCTTCCCGATCGCCTTCCGCGTCGAGCTCGAGGCCGCGGCGCTGCGCGACAACGCGGTCAGCCCTTCCCCTGAGATCCGCGTTCCTTCGCTCTCCGGCACCGCCCGGCCCTGGGACTTCGACACTTGGCGAATAGAGGCGCGAGCCGGCTTCTCGACCGATCTCGCCGGCGCCGGCGAAAGGGCGCCGGTGAAGCTGACGGCTCGGACCGCCAACGGAGTGGTCGGGATCGAACCGCAAGGCGGCTGGAAGCTGTGGCTCGCATTGCAGGATGCCAGTATCGCAGCCGCCGATCGGGTTTGGGTCAGTTCGGCCGACGCCTGGATCATCGTACCGCCGAAGGCGCCGCGGGAGCACACAGATCCGAATGTAGCGCTCGCCTTCAATCTGCGGCAGGTGCAGCTGCCGCTCGCCATCGGACCCTTGGGCGACAATGTCGAGGAGCTCGCCTTCGGCGTCACCGTAAAGGGCGCCATACCGAACGGGAAGTTCGCTCAGGCCGCCGCCGCCTGGCGGGATGCGGGCGGCACGATCGAACTCGATAGTCTGCGCCTCGATTGGGGTGGACTCGGCGCAACCGCGACGGGTACGCTCGCGCTCGATCAGGAGCTGCAGCCGACCGGGGGCTTCTCCGGCGCGATCCAGGGATACGACCGGATCCTGACGGCCCTCGTCCAAAGCGGCCAAATGCGCGCCACTGATGCCGGTTTGGCGCGGATCGCGCTGACGATGCTCGCCAAGGCCGGGCCGGACGGCAAGCCGGAGATCAAAACCGCATTCACGATCCAGAACGGTCAGATGTTCCTCGGACCGGCAAAACTCGGGAAGGCACCGCGACTGACCTGGGAATGACGAGCTGCGATCCGCTACTTGGTGCCGAACAAGCGGTCGCCGGCGTCGCCGAGACCCGGGAGGATGTAGCCGGAATCGTCGAGGCAGCGATCGAGGGATGCGGCAACGATCGGCACGTCGGGGAAAACGGAAGACACCTTATCGACTCCTTCCGGGGCGGCGACGAGACAGACAAACTTGATCGAGCGTGCGGCGAGCTCCTTGAGGCGGGAGATCGCGGCCACCGCCGAGTTGCCGGTGGCGAGCATCGGGTCGACCAGGATCACGTCGCGCTCTTCGAGGTCGTCCGGCAGCTTCAAATAATATTCGATCGCCTGCAGGGTTCGCGGCTCGCGGTAGATGCCGATATGCCCGACCCGCGCCGAGGGCAATAGGTCGAGCATTCCGTCGAGAATTCCGTTGCCGGCACGCAGGATCGAAACGAGGCAGAGTTTCTTGCCAGCGAGCAGCGGAAAGGTTGCGCGCTCGAGCGGCGTGTCGATCTCGGTTGCCTCGAGCGGCAGCTCGCGGGTCGCTTCATAGGCCAGAAGGAGGCTGATCTCGCGCAACAGCCGACGGAACTCCGCGGTCGAGGTGCTGCGGTCCCGCATCAGCGACAATTTGTGTTGAACGAGCGGGTGCGCGACGACCGTCAAACCCGCTCTTTGCGTTGGCATGCCGCGTCTTGCTGTGAGCTCGGTGAAGAGGGCTCGAACGTAAAGGCGCTTTGTCCAGCTCGCCGCCCAGGCGAGCTGGACAAGCACGGTCTGGAGCAGCGCTTGCCGCTAGCTAGCGATTGCGCCGTGAGCTAGCGCTTACCCGAGCTATTTAATTTTCGCCTCTTTGAACACGACATGCTTGCGTGCGACGGGGTCGAATTTCTTAAGCTCGAGCTTGTTGGTCTTAGTGCGCGGATTCTTTTTCGTGACGTAGTAGAAGCCGGTATCAGCGCTGCTGATCAACTTTATCAGGACAGTGTTCGTCTTGGCCATCGGCGAGGCCCTTCGGCTTTTGTGGCTGTTACGGACTAGAAGATAACGATCCCCTGGCCCCTGTCAAGGCGGGCGCGACGGGCGTCGCCGCGGATGCAGCCGGCGCAGAAGCCAAATTGGGGCTCGGAGTGATGGCGTGCACCGCTTGGCTGTAGAGGACGGGATCTGCCAAAAGACGTTTTGCCACCTTGACGTCGATCTCATGATCGCCTTGGCGCGACGGGCAGGAACGGCGCAGTTGAGACCAGGCACCTTCGTCGAGCGATGCGCGCGGACGAGGTGTAGTTGGCGAAATTGCAGACGACGCAGTTGCGCGCTGCATTGCGATCTGGACGGAATTGTCATCATCGCCGAGATCGCTCGTGCACAACGTCGGCACGACGCCGTGTTCGTGCAAAAAATATCCCGACGGGGTGACCAGCTGAGCCCAAGTCAAGGTCAGCTCGGCGTCATTCGGCAGTCGCAAGACGGTTTGCACCGTGCCCTTTCCATAGGAGGCGCTGCCGATGACAACCGCGCGTCCAACATCCTGTAGTGCTGCCGCGACGATTTCCGAGGACGACGCGGAACCACCATTGATCAGTACGACCACCGGTATCTGCGGCGCGACACTGTCGCCGGAAGCTTCAAAAAACTGGCGGCTCGCGGGGTGGCGGCCGACGGTCGACACGATCGGTCCGTTGGCAATGAACACGTCCGAAAGGCTGACGGCCTGATCGAGCAGCCCGCCCGGGTTGCTGCGCAGGTCAAGCACTACGCCCCGGAGCCTCGGACCCATCTCGCGCTTCGCGGTATTAAGCGCTTCGACGATTTGCTGCGTCGTGTTCTGGTTGAAGCTTGCGACCTGAAAGACCGCGACGCCCCCATCCCGCGACACGGTCACAGTCGGAAGGATCACCAGCTCGCGCTGCAGACGGTAGGTGCGCTTTTGGGCGACGTTGGGTCGATAGACGGTTATCTCGACCGGGCTGAGGATCGGGCCGCGAAGCGCATGTACCACATCACTTTGCGATCGCCCGGCCGTCGGAACCTTATCAACGGCGACGAGCCTGTCGTCAGGCCGAATGCCGGCAAGATCCGCGGGAGTGCGCGGCGTGACCGCAGTAATCCGAAACTCCCCGTTTGACAGATCAAGCGTCACTCCGATGCCGCCGAACCCGTCTCGGATGGCGCGCTGATCGCGGGCCGCTTCGGGCGAGGAGTAACGTGAAAAACGGTCGAGCGCCGAGGTGATGCCGTCGAACAGAGTCCTATCGATCTGATCTTCCGAGAGTGCCGCGATGGTCGGGGACACTACCTTTGCCTCGGCCACCAAGTGGCCCATCAGCGCGCCCCAATCATGGGGGTCGTCATGGGACGGCGTCGGATAAGCTGCCACCTCTAGCCCGGCGTAAGAGAGTACCATTTGGGTCTTGTCGGGCCCCGGGGTTTCCGAAACGGAAAATTTGTCATCAAGGCGGGCGAACCGCGCGATCCCTGCGAGAACGAGCCTTCGGCTGGAGACCGGCGAGATATAGAGGTCGGCAATTTCGTCGAGACCGCGTGCGAACAATCGCCCGGTGGGGTCATTGGGCAGGGCCTGGCGTTCGGCGCAGGCGGCGAACGCTAGGAGGAGCACGAAGCTGCTCGCCCGCGCGAGCACGGCGGCCGGACGCAACGACACGGCACTCACTCCCCAAGAGGAAACCCCAACCTCCCCCGCAGCAACGTGCAGAGCTCGATCCGTCAGCCTCGGTGAAAATTTACCCAGGCTAAAAGAGCACAGTAGAGTGCCGTCGCCCCGCAATCAACGGCCCTGGCCACGTCACCCGCCGGGGCTCGGATGCACTGCTGTCGCGGCGAGATTGACCTTTCCGGCCAGAATCAGCCCGACTCAGTGACATGGGTTACTTCGCTTGCGCGGAGGCGATCATGGGAACCGCGGGACCTGCTTGATAAAATGGAGGAAAAACAAGCAGGGCCGGCCCTGTACCGCAGAAAGCCTCGCCTTTCGAACGGTGTCGGGGAAATATCAGGACATTTCGTCATCATGGTACATGGATAGGATAAAGTCATTAGATGAATTATGAGCAGCATTTTATCAAATTCTCGTTCAGATAGCTGCGCCGCAGCCGCCGCAAAGAACACGATACTATGCGATTACGGCTATTTTCCGGAATCCGGCCTCCAACGTCGCAAACCGCGCCCACAAATCGTCGGATCGGCCGCACACGTAGTCTGCCATCGGCGCAGCCGGAATTTAGCAGGCCATGTCGCCGGCTTGCGCTCGGACATCAGTATACGACGCGAAATCAAGCGTCTGAGTTGAGGCGACGAAGTTCTTCCTTTGGGTCGAGCGGCATGCGCGGCGGGGCCGTCCGCCACATCAGCGCGACCTCTTCCCCGCGAAAGGCCGAAAGCGGCGTTAACGAGATCGGAAAGCTTGCGTTCGAGTGCGAGCACTTCTGCCGCAGCCTCGCGCGCCGGGGTCAGCGTGGCCGCATGTTCCTGTTTGAGCCGTGCGATCTCTGCTGAGGAAAATTTTCGCTTTTTTTTGGGTAGAGCGGCACGCACAGCGGTTACGAACGCGTCGGCATCGCGCAGGTGGGCGTTCTCAAGTGCCCGGACCGACTTCCCGAGCCCGAACTCATGGTGTAGCCAGTCGCAAATATCGGCGTCGGCTGACTTGATCCTTGCGACACGTCGCTGGAGTCGAGCAACATCAGCCCGAACATCATCCGAAAAAACTGATGGTGCGATAGGCACTTGTTCCATGAAACTAGTAAAGAGTCTCAGCACTTCGTCTTTACCATGTTCGACGCTTGTCGAAAGGTACCACCACAAGACTGGGGCATTCAGCAGGACCGCAAGCGCGGGCTCGTCTGTAGGAATAATATAGGCAAGATTGCTCACCATGGTACCGGGGCCAAGCATCTGGAATGACGGCGACCAGCTAAGGTCAGGGTAGGCAAGACGGCTGCGATCGAAGGCGCCGTAATACGCACAAGCCCGCAACTCCCACCAGAACCGCCCGTGATCTTCCCGATGACGAAGCCCGCGAGCTTTCCCGGTCTTTGGATCGATTATCTCCTCATATTTCTTCATATGCGCGTGGAGCGACGGATAGGTCTCGCGAAAGTGTTGCTCGGCTTTCAATTCGTCGGAATCGTCCGCCCAAGGCCACCGGTGGTCGGTGCTGGATTTGAGCACGATCATGTAAAGCCCGGACGGCGGGGACCACCAACGTTCGACATCCTGTCCGCGCTGGTAGGGTTTGATCACATCAGCGCACGCTGGATCGTCTGCCACCAGCCTATCGCGCGTCGCTGCGTCGATCATGTACGCCCCGTTAAACCCAGTTTTGATGCCGTAGAGCGGTTTGCCCCGACGTACTCCGTGAGGGGCACGCCGTGGCGACGGATCTTTTCAAGAAGCGATGCCCCAGCGGGCGGCTGGAGCGTCCAACTTTCTTTGGTGAAGCAGGCGAGCGGGAGCGGATAGCTGGCGGCGGCAACTGCCGCCGAGAGGCCTTTTACGGGTACTACATCCCGCGGGATGACGCAGACCTGTGTCTCGGTCGGCGCGTTCTCACCCGGCAGTGGCTTGCGCACGGTGACGATCGAGGGGAACACGTCGGCGTCCGGGAAAAAGTGCTTGGCATGGCCGAAATCGGCGATGAACTCGACTTGGCTAGCCGTAGTAAACAGCTCGCGCAAGCCTCCGGCGTAGCCCGCCCTCAACCATTTGTTCGTGACCACATAGCTGAGACGTCCGCCGGGACGTAGCAGCCGCAAGCCCTGCTCATAGAAAAAGATATACAGATCCGCCAAGCCGTCGTAAGCGGCGTAGCCCGCTTTCAGGGCGCGCTTGACCTCGTCACCGAGCAGCTCCTGCCGGACATAAGGCGGGTTGCCGATGACCGCATCGAATCCGCCGCGCGGCGTCGCGGACAGAAGGTTGGACCAGACATTGGGAAAGCCGACCTCCCAATGAAAAAATCGATGCTGCGCGGCGCGACCGCGGGCCTCGTCCACGAGCCGATGGGCAAGAACGCGGCGTCGATCATCGACGGCGATATGCGGGAACAGCTGGGGCTCGGCCTCGTTCTGGTCCTCCGGTAGCAACGACATTTTCATAACGAGATCTGGGGGCGCGATATTGGTTTCACCCGCCGCGATCCTGACCGGGTCGCCGAAAGTGCCTTCGAGGGCCAGCTGGAAGGCTGACGCTGCTTCAAAGGCGGCGACATCGGTATGCCAGCGCTTCATCTGCGCCTCGGATTTGCCGGTCATCTTTTCGGCGGCGAGCGGCGCCTTTTTCGGCGCGGCGTCGAATACGCCCATCAGCTTTTCGGCGGTAAGGAGCGAGAAGAACGCTGCGACAGGCTCAGTAACTTCCTCGACCACGCCAAAAGTTGCCTTCGACTCCGCCACCTCGCTGACGTCATTATCGGTCCGCTCTTCGATCTCGGTCATCAGTTCGGCGACCTGCTCGACCTGCAGGATCGCGCCACTGCTGAAGAGCGATCCGCGCGCCCGCAACGCATCAACAGTAGGCCGCACCCAGGCGCCGAGCACGCTGTCTCCGCGGCGCAAATGATGGTTCAGAAAAGAGAGCGGCGCACCAACGGTGAACGAATGGAGCCATAGCGCGACCTTGGCGAGTTCGACGGCCATCGGGTTCTTGTCGACGCCATAGACGACACGCTTCAACACCATCCGGCGGACGATGTGCCGGTCGTCAAGCTGGGCTTCGGCAATCGGCCAACCATGCGCTTGCGCTTCAGCGAGAATCTTCGCGCGTATCGCCTCGATCTTAGCCGCCAGCGGTGAAACATAGGGAGCGAATGTGACCGCGGCGGTCGCCTCCGCCATCGCATCGAGCACCCGATCGGACAGCCAATCGACCAGACTAACAAGGAAATGCCCCGAGCCCATTGCGGGATCGCAGATCTTGAGATCGAGAAGCCGGCTCGCGGGATCCAGCCGCAGCAGTTCGGCGATACGCGTATCCTTCGGACGCGTCTCGCCGGCGAGCTGCGCCGCCTTCGCGGTGAAGCCGTCGATGCGGTCGGAGGCCAGAGGGCCGATCGCACGCTCGATGATCAGCGTCACCAGCTCTTCAGGCGTGTAGTAGCTTCCCGAGCCCTTGCGGGCGGCCGGGTTCTCCGCCACGACCACGCGACCGTCTTGCACTCTCAGTCCGTGTTCGAGGATGCGCTCGTATACCGACCCGAGCTGCTGCACGGACAGATCGCGATAATTGATGTATTTGGGCGGGCGCCCATCGCCAAGGTCCAGGTGAGACATGAGGAAGATGACGTCCGCGACGATGCTGTCGGGCAGCCGGACACGCGCGAGGATCGGCGCCGCTGCCGGGTCGAACAGGCCGCCGTTGTACGGCGGAATGCCGAGGCTGTTGTCGCCCTGCCCGATCGCCTGGAACACGCCGTCGAGGCGCGACCAAAAGCCTTTCATGCGATCGGAAAACGGCGCGCCTCTTCCCTTTTTCTCAGCCACGTCGAGCCGTAGACGGGTGAGCGAGTAATCGGCGTATGGTCCCGTCTCGTCGGGCAGCAGGTTGCGATCCTCCGCGTAGAGGACGCAGAGCAGCCGATAGAGGAGGATCAGCACGCCTTCGCGCAGCTCGTCGAGATAGGCTGTGTCGAGCGCGGTGCCGCCCTTACCGTCCGCGGCGGCGAGCGCCTGGCCGAGCGCAGGGAAAACCTGGCCGAAAACGGTATCGGAAAGATCGCGGGCAACCTGCGCTTCCCACTGCTTGCCTTCGCGCAAAGCGAGCTGGTGGAAGCTCTCGCCGCGATGGTCTGGCAGAAAAGCGTCTCGACAGAAAACGGCCGCGAACAGTTTGAAAATGTGGCCTCACCACGCGATCTCGTCGGCGAAGATGTCCGGGCGCTTGTCAAGAAGGTCGCGTTCGCAGCCCGGCAGGTCGAACACCTTGCCGAGGTCGATTTCCAGGAAATCCTCGGCAACCGACAACGCGCCCCGGAAATACAGGCGCCAATGCCGGCCGTTGGTCAGGATACCCCAGCGCAACCCGCCGTTCGTCACATCGTCGACGCGGCGCAGGTAACGCAGCATTTGCGTCGAGGGCACTCCGTCCTCGCCCTTCTGTCCGGCGTCGGCACGATCGAGCAGCCGGTTCCAACGCTTCGCCTCCACCACGCAGACGCCATGGTCAAAGCGTCGCCAGGCGGCGAGCGGCATCGCTTTTTGTTTGGCGTCGGCATTCGGAAACAGAAGTGCGTCGGGCACGTCATCCCGTCGTTTTGCCGAGAGGTTTTGCTGTACCAGTATGTCGCTCCAGCCGAGCGCTTCGAGGAGCGGCCAGATCAGGTCCTTTTCCGTCTCCGCCTCGGTCGGATTCCTGAGCTTGCCGAAGCTGGCGAAGAGCGCCTCAAGCCGACCGTGCACATCGGCCAGGATTGCGTCGTCGAGCTTTTCCCAGACGATCTCGTCCCGTATGCCTTCGAGCAGAAAATTACGCGTGAAGAGGCCGCCATTAAGCAATGTGCCGCTCCCCACTCAGATTGCGCCGGCGCGTCGCAATCAACGGTGCCGGCCGCGCCGGCCGCGAGGAGGCGGCGGCCAGCGCCGGGCGCCGCTCCGCGCCGTCGGGCCCCGAGCGTTGGAGCTCACTCCATCCTCTTCGATCCGGAACACCAGCCGGCCTCCGATTCCGTCCGCTTCGACCAGGCGGACCGACACCTCGTCCCCGAGCCTGAAGACCCGCCCTGAAGATCGCCCGATCAAACGGTGCGCTCGCTCGTCTCGGGCGTAATAATCGCTGGGCAGGGTCGATATCGGAACGAGCCCATCGGCGCCGTTGTCCCTCAAGGTGACGAACAACCCGAACCCGGTGACGCCGCTGATGCGGGCGGCAAAGAGGCTGCCGATCGATCCGGCGAGAAGCATCGCGCGGTAGCGCTCGATTGCTGCCCGTTCGGCGGCGGCCGCACGTCGCTCGGTCGCCGAGATGTGTTCGCCGATCGCGGCCAACTGATCATGGTCGATGTTGGGCGGCATTCCGCCGAGCCCGAAATCGGACCCCGCCCCGTTCGCGGCGGCAATCAGCGCTCGATGGACGAGCAGGTCGGCGTAGCGCCGGATCGGCGAGGTGAAATGCGCGTAACGGTGCAAGGCAAGGCCGAAATGGCCAATATTATCCGGGCTGTAGGCGGCTTGCGCCTGGCTACGGAGGACAAGGTCGTTGACGAGAGCGGCTTCCGGGGTTCCCGCCGCGCGGTGCAGGACTCGATTGAACAGCTCCGGTTTTAGCGCCTGTCCTTTCGCGAGCGCGAGGCCGGGGATGCCGGTCTCTTCCAGAAAACTCCGCAATGCCTCCACTTTTTCGGGGTCGGGTGCATCGTGCACGCGGTACATGCAAGGTTGACGGCGCATTTCGAGTTCTTCGGCGGCCGCGACGTTCGCCAGGATCATGAATTCTTCGATTAGCCGATGACTGTCGAGCCGGACGGCGCGCAGGATTGCCGCCGGCCGCTTTTCGGCGTCGAGCACGACGCGGTCTTCGCTGATATCCAGCTCCAGGGCACCGCGGCGGTCGCGCGCGTCGGCGAGCGCTGAGAAGGCGCCGTAGAGGGCGGCCAGCGAGTCCTGCGGCAGCGCGCACGGGACAAGACCATTCCGGGCCGCCTGAACTTCTTCGTAGGTCAGACGCGCGGCCGAACGCATCACCCCGCGCTCGAACCTATGCCGCTGCTTCCGGCCCGCGGCGTCGATCCACAGATGGACGGCGAGGCAGGCGCGATCGACGTTAGGCCTCAGCGAGCAGAGATCGTTGGACAGCGCCTCGGGCAGCATCGGGACGACACGGTCGGGGAAATAAACCGAATTGCCGCGCCGCTCGGCCTCCTGGTCGAGCGCGCTGCCGGGGCGCACGTACCAGGCGACGTCGGCAATTGCGACGATCAGATGCCAGCCCCCGGAATTCTCCCTGTCGGAGTCCGGCTCGGCCCACACCGCGTCGTCGAAATCGCGAGCGTCGCTGCCGTCGATCGTGATCAGCGGAATATTTCGCAGGTCGGTCCGCCCGGCCGGCGTTACTGGAGCCGCTGCTTCGGCCTCGGCGAGTGCTGCCGCCGGAAACTCCGTCGGGATGTCGTAGGTTGCGATCGCCAGCAGGCTTGCCGCGCCCGGGTCCGTTGCGGGTCCGAGCCGTTCGAGGATCCGGGCTCGCGGCACCCCCAGCCTCCCGGCAGAAAGCGGCTCGGCGACGACCAATTCTCCCTCGTCGGCGCCGTGCAGGTCGCGTGCCGCCACCCGATATTCGGTGCGGTTGCGGCGGTCCGCCGGCACCAGCCTGCCGCCTTCGTGGGTGTTTTGGAAGGTGCCGATGATCCGCTCGCCAGCCGGTTCGAGCCGCCGGATGATCCGGGCCTCGATGTCTCCGGTTTCGAGCGGGGTCAACCGTGCCGCGGCCCGCTGGCCGATCGTCAACGACTCGCTGGCCCCGGTCTCGACGAGCCGCAAGATTGGGGCCGAATCCGGCCCCGGCCAACCAACCGGCCGGGCGAGCGCGACGCCGTCCTCATCGCTGCCGAATCGTTCAATGACCGTCACTTCCGGCAGCGGGGCCGCGGCGGCGAACCGCCGATTGGCGGCGCGGGTTACCGCGCCTGAGCGTTGAATGTCGCGGAGCATGTCTTGCAGCCCCGGGCGATTACCCGGGGACACACCAAAGGCGCGTTCGATCTCGCGCTTGCCGACCGCAGACGAGCTCCCTCGAATAAAGGCGACGAGCTCAGCAGTCGACGGGAGTTCGCCTTCGCCCCGCCGACCGTCCACAGGAATTCTGGGGCGTGACCGCACGTTCAATCGGACCGCGTGCTCGATCGGGGGCGGGATTTTCTCACCGATCCGGTGGTGCCCGTCTTTTTCGGTGTTGCGGTTTTTTTCGGTGCTGCGGTCTTTTTCGCGGTGCGGGAAGCAACGCGGTCTCGCGCACCCGCTGTATTCGCAGCCTTTCGCGGCGCAGCTTTTGCGGACCCGGCCTTGCGTCGCCGTCCTTTGCCCTTGTCGCGTTGCCCGGCGAGCAATGGGATCGCCTGCTCGAGCGAGAACGTAGCAGGATCAGAGTTTCGCGGGACGGACGCGATTACACCGTCATGGCTGACATAGGGGCCGTAGCGTCCCTGATACAGCCCGACGCTACCGCCTTTGGGATGGGCGCCAAGCTCGCGCAGCAGCTGTGGCCCGCGGCGCCGCTCCGGTGCCGGTTCAGCCAACAGCACGACGGCGCGGTTCAAGCCGATCGTCAGCACGTCGTCGTCGGCGCCGAGCGACTTGAAGGTCGTTCCGTGCTTGATGTAGGCGCCGAAACGGCCGATGCCGGCAATGATCGCTTCGCCCGTTTCGGGATGCCGCCCGAGTTCGCGCGGCAGTGCAAGCAGCCGCAATGCCGTCACGAGATTGACATCGGCCGGCTTGACGGAGCGCGGCAGAGCCACCCGCTTGGGCTTAGACTCGCCGTTGCCATCGCCGAGCTGGGCGTAATATCCGTAGGGGCCTTTCTTGAGGGTAATCGCGAGCCCGCTTGCCGGGTCGGTTCCGAGAGCGGTCTCCGGAGCGGCCGCATCTGTGTCGGCCTCGAGCGCGAGCGGCCGAGTGTAGCGGCAGTTCGGGTAATTGGAGCAGCCAATGAAGGCGCCGAATTTGCCGAGCTTGAGGCTGAGCCTACCGGCGCCGCAGCCCGGGCAGAGGCGCGGATCGGCCCCGGAGCCGTCATTCGGGAAAAAGTGCCGCCCGAGCTCCACGTCGAGGGCAGTAAGCACCTGTGTGATTGTCAGTTCCTTGGTGCCGTCGACCGCAGCGGAGAAATCCCGCCAGAAATTCCGCAGCACCTCTTTCCAATCGATACGCCCGCCCGACACGTCGTCGAGCTGGTTCTCTAGGTCGGCAGTAAAATTGTACTGGACGTAACGCTCGAAAAAGCTCGTCAGGAAGGCGGTGACCAGCCGACCGCGGTCCTCCGGCACAAACCGCCGTTTCTCGAACCGGACATAAGCGCGGTCCTGCAGGACCTGCAGGATCGAGGCGTAAGTCGACGGGCGCCCGATGCCGAGCTCTTCGAGTTTCTTGACGAGGCTCGCTTCGGTGTACCGCGGCGGCGGCTGGGTGAAATGCTGGTTCGGCGCGACCTCGCCGCGGGCGAGCCGTTCGGCCGTCCGCATTGCCGGAAGGCGGGTGCCTTCACCCTCCTCGTCGACAGTATCGTCGCGGTCCTCCTGGTAGAGCGCGAGAAACCCGTCGAAGACGACGACCGACCCGTTCGCGCGCAGGCGAAGACGTGCAGTGGCATCGGAAATGTCGACGGCGACCTGCTCCAACAGCGCGGATGCCATCTGGCTCGCTAATGTCCGCTTCCAGATCAGTTCATACAAGCGGAGCTGATCGCGGTCGAGATGACTGGCGACTTCGATGGGCTTGCGAACGAGGTCGGTCGGTCGGATCGCCTCGTGCGCCTCTTGGGCGTTCTTGGCGGGGCTGCGGTAGACCCGCGGCGCATCCGGCAAATATCTCGGTCCGAAATCGCTGCCGATCAGATGGCGGGCGGCGGCGATCGCCTCGGCCGAAATCGCGACTCCGTCAGTCCGCATGTAGGTGATCAACCCCACCGTCTCGCCTGCGAGCTCGATCCCCTCGTATAGGCGTTGGGCGATCTGCATCGTGCGGCTGGCAGCCAACCCGAGCTTGCGCGAGGCCTCTTGTTGCAGAGTCGAGGTCGTGAAGGGCGGGAATGGGTTTCGTCGGACCTGCCGGCTATCGATCTCGGCGACAGTGAATGCGGACGCCCGAAGGATTGCGTCGGCCGCGGCGCGTGCCTTGGCCTCGGTGTCGAGATCGAAGCGGTCGAGGCGCTTGCCGTCGAGGTGAGTCAGCCGCGCGGTAAAGGTCTGACCGGCTTCCGTCTTGAACTCGACCTCGATGGTCCAGTATTCGCGGGACTTGAACGCCTCGATTTCGGATTCCCGCTCGCAGATCAGGCGTAGGGCTACAGATTGGACGCGACCTGCCGAACGGCTGCCCGGAAGCTTGCGCCACAGCACCGGCGACAGCGTGAACCCGACAAGATAATCGAGCGCCCGGCGCGCGAGATACGCTTCGACGAGCTCGCGGTCGATCTCGCGGGGCCGGCTGAACGCCTCGAGCACCGCGTTCTTGGTCACCTCGTTGAAGACGACCCGTTTGACGTCGAGATGCTTGAGCCCTCGGCGGGAACTGAGCACCTCGCGGACATGCCAGGAGATCGCCTCACCTTCGCGATCGGGGTCGGTGGCGAGGAAGAGGCGGTCGGCGTTGCGCACCGCCTCAAAGATTGTCTTCATATGCTTTTCGGATTTGCCGTCGACCTCCCATGACATGGCGAAATCAGCATCGGGGAGGACCGAGCCGTCCTTAGCTGGAAGATCCCGGACGTGGCCGTAGCTCGCGACAACTTTGTAGTCGCTGCCTAAATACTTGTTGATGGTTTTGGCCTTTGCAGGCGATTCGACGACGACGACTTTCATGAATCCGTTCTATGGTGCCGGACCACCGCCGAGCAACTAAGGTGGGCGCGCAATTAATGAGACACAAACATTAACGCAAGGAAACGAGGTTGCCGGGATGACGTTCGATCCTGCCGGCGAGTTCCAGCTCGAGAAGGAGGGTGGCCATTGCGGCGGCTGACAAGTGGCATTGGCGTACTAGTTCGTCAACCGCGACCGGCGTCGGCCCCAATCTTTCCAGGATCAGCGCAAACCCCGAATCGTCCTCAGCAAAATCGCTCGCCTCCAGCAGCGGCCAACTCTGGACTTTCGGGATCTCAACCGACCGAGCCGGACGCGGTTGTGGCTGTATTGCACGCTCCAGCAGTGGTCCAATCTGCGACAGCACGTCTTCGCCGCTCTCTGTCAGCGTCGCACCATGCCGCAGCAGGTCGTTCGAGCCTCGACAGCGAGGATCGAGCGGCGAACCCGGCACTGCGAAGACGTCGCGACCTTGTTCCAGGGCCAATCGCGCCGTTATCAGCGAGCCCGAGCGAGCCGCTGCCTCGACCACGACGACGCCCAGCGCCATCCCGGAAATGATGCGGTTGCGGCGCGGAAAATGCCGCGCCTGGGGTTCGGTTCCCAGCGGCAGCTCGGCAACGATCGCGCCGTCACGCGCCAATGCCTCGTGCAGACCGCGATTTTCCGCGGGATAGACCACATCGACGCCGCCGGCGACCACGGCGACACTGCCCGTCTCGAGAGCTCCGAGGTGAGCGGCGGCGTCGATCCCGCGAGCCAAGCCGGAGACTACGACGACCCCGCCGCGACCGAGCGAGGCGGCAAGGTCACTGCTGAAGCGCCGGCCGTTGGCCGAAGCATTGCGTGCGCCGACGACCGCCACCATCGGGCTCTCCAACAGCTCGGCGCGACCGAGCACCGTCAGGATCGGCGGCGCATCGTCGATTGCAGCAAGCGCACTCGGATAGATGGGCTCGCCCCAGCAGATCATTCGGGCGCCGGCACGGTGCAGGGCGGCGAGTTCCGCCTCGGCTTCGGATCGGGTCACCGCGGTGACGGTCTTGGAGCGTTCGCCGCGGCGGGCCAGTTTCGGCACCATTTCGAGCGATGCCCTAGCCGAGCCGAAGCGGCGCAACATGGCGAAAAAGCTGATCGGGCCGATCGTCTCGGTGCGGCACAACCGCAACCAATCGAGACGCTCCTGCGGATCGAGTTCGCGTCCGGCCAGGGCTTGCCTCAGCTTTTCCTGAATGAAATGCGGCTCTCCGTACCTGCTATCAGGCGACGGATATTGGCATGGTGCCGCAGGATGATTAACAGGGCGATACCGGCGATCACGAACGCGGTGGTTTTATCGGCGATCAGGGCGGCGATCACGCCGCACGCGACCGCGGCCACCAGCGCGGCGAGTGAGGAATAGTGAAACCAGAATGCGACGGCCAACCAAAGTAGGGCGGCGACGATCGCCACCGGCCAAGCGAGCGGGATCAACACGCCGAGTGCGGTGGCGACGCCCTTTCCGCCGCGAAAGCCCAGCCAGATCGGAAACATGTGACCAAGGATGACGCAGCAGGCCGCGACCAGCGCCACCTCGGGGCCCCACTGCCGTGCGACCACCACGGCAGCCGTCCCCTTTGCCAGGTCGAGCAGCAAGGTCAGCGCAGCGAGACCTTTGTTACCGGTGCGCAGGACGTTGGTGGCACCGATATTGCCCGAGCCGATCCCGCGGATATCGCCATATCCGGTTAGCCGGGTCAGCAGCAGACCGAACGGGATGGAGCCGAAGAGATAACCGAGGACGGCGGCAATAAGCGGGTACGGACCGGCCAATCCTCACCCGCCTCGCCGCACTCGCCAACCCTGGCGCAGCGAAGATGCGCCACCCGACAGGCATGCACACACCCGCGCCGAGAGGGCGCACTGCGGGAGAGGGCTGGGTGGGTGAGGGTGATCCGGGGACATTAGGCCTCGCGACAGAAGATCGTTCGTCCGTCGACCATGGTGCGACGCACCCGGCCTTGGACGGGGCGTCCGTCAAAGGGCGCATTCTTCGATTTCGAGCGGAATTCGTCGGTTGAAATCCGCCAGGAAACATCCGGGTCGAAGAGCACGAGATCGGCGGGTGCCCCCGGCGCAAGTCTGCCGACGGGCAACTGAAGAATCCGGGCCGGGTTCCAGGTCAGCCGCTGCATCAGCTGGAGCAAGCCAAGATGGCGATTGTGGTAGAGCTCGAGCGAGAGCGGCAACAGGGTCTCGAGCCCCACGATGCCATAGGCTGCCGAGCTGAACGGTAGGCGCTTCGAATCTTGGTCCCAAGGGGCATGGTCGCTGGCAATCGCATCGATCGTGCCGTCGCGCAAGCCCTCGATCACCGCGCGCCGGTCCCATTCACTACGGAGCGGCGGGGAAAGCTTGGCGAAGGTCCGATAGTCCCCAATCGCCGTCTCGTTCAGCACGAAATAGGGTGGCGCCGTATCGCAGGTCACCGGCAGGCCTTGCGTCTTGGCGCGGCGAAGCGCATCGATCCCCGCGGCGGTCGATACATGCGCGGCGTGATAACGCGCACCGGTGATCTCGACGAGCCTCAAATCCCGTTCGATCAAGATGACTTCGGCAGCCGGGGTGACCGCCGGAAGCCCGAGCCGCGTGGCGATCTCGCCTTCGCTGACTTCGCCTGCCCGGCCGAGGCTCGGCTCTTCCGGGTGCTGAATGACCAGGAGATCGAAGGTGCGGGCGTAGGCGAGAACACGCCGCATGACGAGCGCATCGGCGACCGCTTGCACGCCATCGGTAAAGCCGAGCGCGCCATTCGCGGCAAGGAGGCCCATCTCGGTCAGGTCGCGACCGTGCAGCCCTTTTGTCGCCGCAGCGTAGGTGTGGATCTTGGCGAGCTTGACCTCCCGCGCGCGGCGGGCGAGGAACTCGACGACCGAGACATCGTCGACCGGCGGGTCGGTGTTCGGCAGAGCGACCATCGTGGTGACCCCACCTGCGGCGGCGGCCTGCCCGCCGGTCTCGATCGATTCCATGTGCTCGGCGCCGGGCTCGCGCAGCTGTACGCGCATGTCGACGAGCCCCGGGGCCACGCATAGCCCGTTGGCGTTCACCCTTTCGGCGTCCCCTGCGGCGCCTGAGAGATCGCCGCCGACCCCGATGATCCGCTCACCCCCGACCAGCAGATCGCCGCAAGTATCGAGGCCGCTTTCGGGATCGAGCAGCCGGGCGCCGCGGAATAACAGTTGGCTCACGGCAAAGGCGGGCCGTTGCCGAGATCCCGGGTCAGGATCTCGAGGCAGGCCATGCGGACCGCGACCCCCATCTCGACCTGGTGCCGGATCAGGCTGCGGTCGATGTCGTCGGCGATTTCGCTGCCGATTTCGACGCCGCGGTTCATTGGTCCCGGATGCATGATCAGCGCGTCGGGCTTTGCTGCGCGCAGCTTGTCGTAATCGAGCCCGAAGAAGTGGAAATACTCGCGTGTCGACGGCACAAAGGCCCCGTACATCCGCTCACTCTGCAGACGCAGCATCATCACGATGTCGACATCCGCGAGGCCGGCGGCCATCTCGTGGAACACCTCGACGCCGAGCCGCTCGATCTCGGCCGGAAGCAAGGTGCGCGGCGCCACGACCCGCACACGCGCCCCCATGATGTTCAGCAATGCGATATTCGAGCGCGCGACGCGGCTGTGCAGGACGTCACCGCAGATCGCGACGGTGAGGCCGCCGAGCCGGCCCTTGCGCCGCCGGATCGTCAGCGCGTCGAGCAGCGCCTGGGTGGGATGCTCGTGGCTGCCGTCGCCGGCGTTGATGACGGCGCAATCGAGCTTCTCGGAGAGGAGCTGAACCGCGCCTGATTCGGGATGGCGCACGATCAGCACGTCGGGGTGCATCGCATTCAATGTCATCGCCGTGTCGATCAGGGTTTCGCCCTTGTGCATCGAGCTGGCGGCAACCGACATGTTGATGACGTCGCCGCCGAGACGCTTGCCGGCGACCTCGAACGAGGTGCGGGTGCGCGTCGAGTTCTCGAAAAAGCAGTTGATGATCGTCCGGCCGCGCAGCACCGAGCGTTTCTTTTCGGCCTGGCGATTGAGCTCGACATAACCATCCGCGAGGTCGAGGACATATTTTATGTCCTCCGGCGACAAGCCCTCGATGCCGAGAAGGTGGCGGTGACGAAAGGCGACGTCGGGGGCAGCTCCCTGCATTAGCGCCGGATTATAGGGGAGAATGCTGTCGGCCGGCAAGGCCGAGCGGGTTTGTCGCTCGTCCTGACAGTGTCGCGCAGCAGCCCCCTCGTAGGTGCAAGCTTGCTTGGTATCCTTTCCCCAAGCGGCTCGCACCTACGCAGATAACCCCACGCTCCACCTGCGCGGTATGAACATGCTCTATGAGAGCGTCAAAGAGCCCGGCAGCACGATCATCGTGCCGAGCAGCGCCGTCGACGGCATGAATCTCGGCGGCATCGCCTCGCTGGCGAGGGCGGGCACCACAATTTCCCCGGCAAGGGGCTCGGAGTTGCCCCCCGACCCCTGATCATCATCCGCCGGCTCAACCCCGTAGCCGGGGCTGTTACTGGTTTCCCATCAGGCGCGCCGCGAGCGCGGTCATTACCAGTGAGAGCCCGAGGAAGAGCATGTTGATGCCGACCAGGAGGCCGATCGCCCAACTCGCCGAGCTCGGCCAGCCCTGCCAGATCAGGTAGGCGAGCAACAGATCGACGATCCCGCTGAACAGCACCCAGCCCCAGCTTCGCAGGTGTTGGCGATGCTCGATCGCCCCAATGATCGAGGCGACCCCCTCGATTATGAAGAACGCGACCAAGACCGTGGTCAGGGTCAGCACGCCTTCGAGTGGCCGAAGGATCAAAATCAGGCCGAGCACGATGGATAGCACTGCCGTCAGCAGCGACCAGGCAAACCCCGGCGCCTGCCGCGAGTGCCAAACCGACACTGCTCGGAAAATGCCGCCGACGAAAAACAGCCAGCCGACAAAGATATCGACCGCCAATGTGGCGAGGTTGGGCACCGCGATGGCGAGAAACCCCAGAACCATCATGACGGTGCCTTGCGCGAGAAACAGCTTCCAATGCGCGTGGATCGTCGAGGCCAGCTGATGTCGGATACTTTCGAAGTCTGTCGTGTGGCTCATGCTCGAGCTCGCGGAGATTGATCCTGCTGTCTCGATTATAACGATGGGAGGTACGGCCGTGATGCGGCTTTCACTCGGTGGTGCGCCGCAGCGGCTCGACGTTGGAGCGCGTGCCGAGGCGCTTTCCGCCGAAATGCTCCTTGACCAGGATTTCGGCGATCTGGACGGCATTGAGCGCCGCGCCCTTGCGCAGATTGTCGGCGACGACCCACAAATTGAGCCCGTGCGCGACCGTCGGGTCGCGGCGGATGCGGCTGACATAGACCGCGTCCTCGCCGGCCGCCTCGGCGGGGGTCACATAGCCCTCGTCGGCGCGGTGGTCGACGACGGTGACGCCGGGCGCCTGGCGTAGGGCGGCGCGCGCCTGCTCCTCGCTGACCGGCCGCTCGAACTCGACATTGACCGCCTCGCCATGGCCGATGAAGACCGGAACCCGAACGCAGGTCGCGGTCACCGCGAGATCCGGGTCGAGGATCTTGCGGGTTTCGGCCGCGATCTTCCATTCCTCCTTGGTCGTGCCGTCGTCCATGAAGACATCGCAATGCGGGATCACGTTGAAGGCGATCCGCTTGGTGAACTGCTCCGGTTTCATCGGGTCGTTCACGAAAACCGCGCGGGTCTGGTTGAACAGCTCGTCCATTGCCGCGTGGCCGGCCCCGGAAACCGACTGATAGGTCGCCACGACCACGCGCTTGATCTGGGCGAGGTCGTGCAGCGGCTTCAGCGCAACCACCATCTGAATCGTCGAGCAGTTCGGGTTGGCGATGATGCCGCGCTTGGTGTATTGGGCGATTGCCTGCGGATTGACCTCCGGCACGACCAGCGGCACGTCGGGCTCCATGCGGAAGCACGAGGTGTTGTCGATCACCACTGCGCCCGCCTTGGTCGCGCGCGGTGCAAATTCCGCCGAAACCTTGGCGCCAGGCGAAGAGAGAACGATATCGATGCCGCGAAAATCGTAGGTATCGAGGCCCTCGACCTTGAGGATGTCATCCTCGCCAAAGGAAACCTCTCTGCCGATCGAGCGCGACGAGGCCAAGGCCGCGACATCATCAGTGGGAAAGTTGCGCTCGGCGAGTGTGGTCAGGATCTCGCGTCCGACATTGCCGGTCGCCCCGACCACCGCTACCCTGAAACCCATATCGAGACTCCGCGGCGAATAAAGAAGGATTATGGCTGCTGACTTACGACACCGGCCAGCCCATTACAAGGATGGCTGCTGATGACCTATCCGGAGTTCTGGCGGCGCTATCTCGCGGCGCATGCCGATCCGCGTACGCGCCTGCTACACTACGCCGGCACCTCGCTGGCGGTGGGTGCCGTCTTCGCCGCGGCTCTCGCGCGCGATTGGCGCTGGCTGTTGGCCGCGCCTATCCTCGGCTATGCCCTGGCTTGGCTCGGCCATCTCGTGTTCGAGCGCAACCGGCCCGAGACCTTCGGCCATCCAGGCTGGTCGCTGATCAGCGATTTTCGTATGCTCGGCATGTTCTTGTCCGGGCGGCTAGGTGATGAGCTGCGGAGCGCTGGCGTGAGGAGCCCAAAATGACGATGGTGCGGCTGATCGAGTACGACGAGGCGAGCGCCGAAATCCGCGCCGTCTACGACGACATCATGACGACCCGCCGCACCGACTGGATCAACAATTTCTGGAAGGCGATGGCCAACGACCCGCCGACCTTGCGGCGCACCTGGGAGAGCATCAAGGAGGTGATGGCGCCGGGTGCGCTCGATCCGCTGACCAAGGAGCTCATATACCTCGCAGTCAGCGCCAGCAACGGCTGCGCCTATTGCATTGCGTCGCACGGCGCGGCCGCAAAAAAGCAGGGTATGACCCCGGAAATGCTGGGCGAGCTGATGGCGATCGTCGGCATGGCCAACGAAACCAACAGTTTGGCCAACGGCTATCGGGTTCCAGTAGACGAGAGCTTCGAAAAACTGTTTTGATAGCGGCGCATCCCCGCCGAACAACAGCAAGGCCGCTCGGCATTGGCTGACCGGCAAATTTGGAGGGCCCTATGGCGCAACAACTCTACGACCGCACAGCCGAGGATCTCGGCAACCTCGTCGGTCTCGAACACGTCAATCTCAGGATCAACAATCAAGGGCTGGCGCAAGAGTTTTATCTATCGGCGCTTGGCCTGACTCGCGACCCCTACATGTTCCCCGGCACCAACAACATGTGGGTCAATGTCGGCAAGAGCCAATTTCATCTGCCGACCGGCGACCCGAACGTGCTGCGCGGCCATGTCGGTCTCGTCGTTCCGTCGCTCGAAGAGCTCTGCGAGCGCCTCGGCGAAGCCAAGAAAAAGCTCGCCGACACCAAGTTCGACTGCAAGCAGCACAACGCCTATGTCGAGGCGACCTGCCCGTGGGGCAATCAGTTCCGCCTCTACGAGCCGGATGAAGAGCGGTTCGGCGCGATCAACCTCGGCATGGGGTATGTCGAGTTCACCGTGCCGGAAGGGACCGCGGACGGCATCGCGCGCTTCTATCGCGAGATCTTCTATGCGCCGGCCAAGGTCAAGGAGAACGGCGAGGGCCGCGCCGCCCATGTCTGCGTCGGCCACAAGCAGGAGCTGATCTTCCGCGAGACCGACCAGAAAATCCCGGAGTTCGACGGCCATCACCTGCAGGTCTATGCCCAGGAATTCTCGGGTCCGCATGACGAGCTCGAAAAACGCGGGCTGATCACCGAGGAGAGCGATCAGTATCAGTACCGCTGGCAGGACATCGCCTGCCTCGAGACCGGCAAGTGCCTATTCACGATCGAGCACGAGGTCCGCAGCGTCACTCACCCGCTCTACAACCGCCACATGGTCAACCGCAACCCATCGCAGAACAATCGCCATTATCAGATGGGCGCGGACGAGTGGGATTGGACCTTGCCACGCTCGACCAAGCGTCTTGACTCGCCGGCGCCGGCTCCCGAGCCAGCAACCCCGCTGGCCAAGCGCCGCGCTGCCCGCATGGCCGCGATGTAAGGCCGAGGAGTAGTCCCTCACCCGCCTCGCTCCGCTCGGCACCCTCTCCCGCAGTGCGGGGAGGGGCTAAAGGGGCCTCTCCCTCGCCCCGCTTGCGGGGAGAGGGTCGGGGTGAGGGGCCTTCCCGCCGAGGAGCACAGCCGTGCTGAACGGCGTCTACCGCTTTCCGTCTATGGAGAATGTCGTCTTCGGCAAACCCTTTGCCGAGGCGCTAGCGCAGGAGCTCGATCGCGTGGACGCGCGCGCGGTCTACATCCTCGCGAGCGGCACCCTCGCCCGCACGACCGGCACGATCGACCGCCTACGCCAGGTGCTGGGAAATCGCATCGCCGGGGTCTGCGCGAAGATCGGTGCGCACACGCCGCGGACCGATGTCGTGGAGGCGGCGAGTGCGGCGCGTGAAGCCGGAGCAGATCTTCTCGTCACCATCGGCGGCGGGTCGGTCACCGATGCTGCAAAAATGGTCGGGCTGTGTCTCGCCAACGGGGTTGACGAGCCCTCCCAGCTCGATCGATACCGCGCGACGGTCGCAGCCGATGGCACCGCTCGGCGCCCGGAGGCCGAGCCCCCGAGGGTGCGCTCGGTCGCCATCCCGACAACCTTGTCGGCGGGCGAATTCTCCGCCGGCGCCGGCTGCACCGACACTGCGCGCCACGTCAAGGAGAGCTACAGCCATCCATTGATGATGCCGCGAACCGTCATCCTCGATCCAGACGCGACGGTGCACACGCCGGAATGGCTGTTTCTGTCGACCGGCATCCGTGCCGTCGATCACGCGGTCGAGGACATCTGCTCGGTCAACGGCCAGCCGATCTCGGAGGGGGCGGCCTACCATGCCCTGCGCCTGCTCGGCAACGGCCTGCCGGCGGTCAAAGCCGATCCCGCCGACCTGGAAGCGCGGCTCGATTGCCAGATCGGCGCCTGGATGTCGATGGTCGGCTCGCAGACCGGCGTCAGCAAGGGCGCGAGCCACGGCATCGGGCACGTGCTGGGCGGCACCGCGGGTGTCCCGCACGGCTACACCTCCTGCGTGATGCTGCCCCACGTCCTGCGCTTCAACCACCCGGTCAACGGCGAAAAGCAGGCACGGGTCAGCGAGGCCCTCGGCCGACCCGAAATACCGGCCGCCGAGGTGGTCGCCGAGCTGATATCGGGTCTAGGGCTGCCGACCCGACTGCGCGACGTCGGGGTCGAGCCGGGGCAGCTCGACCTGATCGCCGAGAACTCGATGCACGACCGCTGGATACACACGAACCCCCGCAAGATCGACGGCCCGGTGGTCATTCGGACATTGCTCGACGCCGCGTGGTAGGCAGCCGGCAGCCGAAGATTACGGCGGTTCAGGCTTGTTTCGCCTCGATGATCGAGCGCCGGATGGCGCGTGTGCGGGTGAAGAGCTCCTGGAGCTTGTCGCCCTCCCCCCAGCGGATGGCACGCTGCAAGGCAGTCAGGTCTTCGGTGAAGCGCTGCACAATCTCGAGCACCGCTTCGCGGTTGTTGAGGAAGATGTCGCGCCACATCACCGGATCCGAGGCGGCGATGCGGGTGAAGTCGCGGAACCCGCTGGCGGAGAATTCGATGACCTCGGATTTGAGGCTCTCCTCCAGATTGGTCGCAGTGCCCACGATCGTATAGGCGATCAGGTGCGGCAGATGCGAGGTCATCGCCAGCACCTTGTCATGATGGTCTGCGCTCATCATGACGACGCGCATGCCGAAACGTTCCCACATCCGGCCGATCTCGGCCACCGCGTCAGGCGCCGCCTCGGGCAGCGGGGTCAGAATGCACCAGCGATCGCGAAACAATTCCGCAAAGCCGGATTCGGGCCCGGAATGCTCGGTGCCGGCGACCGGATGGCCGGGGACAAAATGAACACCGGCAGGCAGGTGCGGGCGCAGATCGCGGATGACCGCCTCCTTGACCGACCCGACGTCGGTCAGGATCGCGCCATTCTTCAGCACCGCCGCGATCCTCTGCCCGATCTCGGCATAGGCGGAAAGCGGGGTCGCGATCACCACCAGATCGGCACCCTCGACCGCCTGCGCCGGATCGTGTGTAGTGGCATCGGCAAGGTCCAGCCGACGCACGGTCGCCAAAGTCTCGGACTGGCGGGCGCAGGCGACTATTTTGGTTTGCGGGCTGTCGCGGCGTAATGCCCGGGCGAGCGAGGAACCGATCAACCCGATCCCGATCAGGGCTACCCGGTCGAACAACGTGTCGCTCATCGTACCGCCATGAATTCGGCGAGCGCGGCAGCCACGGTTTCCATCTCCGGGCCGGTGCCGATCGTGATTCGCAGATGTTGTGGTAGCCCGTAGGCCGCCATCTTGCGGGTCAGGATCCCGCGCGAATGCAGAAAGGCGAAGACCGCATCCGCATCCTGGCCCGGCTCGTCAGGAAAGCCGACCAGGACAAAATTGGCGACGCTCGGAGTGAGTGGGACGCCAAGCCCCGCGAGGCGATCCGAAAACCACGGCAGCCAGCGATCATTATGCGCACGGGCGCGGTTGAGAGCCTCGAGATCCTCTACCGCGGCCACGCCCGCGGCGAGGGTGGGTGCCGTCACATTGAAAGGGCCTCGCACCCGATTGAGCACGTCGGCAATGGCCGGCGGACAATAGGCCCAGCCGAGCCGTAGCCCGGCGAGCGCATAGATCTTTGAGAAGGTTCGCAGCATCACAACGTTTTCGGCCCGATCTACCAGCCCGATGCCGGGCTGGTAGTCGTTGCGGTTGACGAACTCGGCATAGGCGGCGTCGATGGCGAGCAGGACCGAAGGCGGCAGCCCGGCATGAAGCCGCGCCATCTCCTCGGCGCCGAGATAGGTGCCGGTAGGGTTGTTCGGGTTGGCGATAAAGACGATGCGGGTGCGGTCGGTCACTCGCTCGAGCAAGGCGTCGACATCGCTGGTGAGCGCCCGCTCGGGAGCCGCGATCGGCTTCGCACCGACCGACATCGCCCCGATCGGGTACATCAGGAAGCCGTGGCGGCTGTAGAGCACCTCGTCGCCCGAACCCGCATAACACCGCAGCAGCAGCGCGATCAGCTCGTCCGAGCCGGCGCCGCATACGATGCAGGCCGGATCGAGCCCGTGATGCCGCCCGAGCGCCTCCCGCAGCTCCAGCGCATTTCCTTCGGGGTAGCGATGGATCTCTACAGCGAGGGCGCGATAGGCGGCGATCGCCTTGGCGCTCGGCCCGAGAGCGCTCTCGTTCGAGGCGAGCCGGATCGGGCGCTCGACACCGGCGATCTGCGCTTCGCCGCCGACATAAGGGGCAATGTCGAGGATGCCTGGGCGGGGCACCAGACCTTTTTCTACCTTCATTTCGCTCAATATTTTGGGGTCAAGGCTGCAGCCGGCAGCGGCACCGCGTAGCCGCCGATCGGCAGCAGGCGGCGGAGCGATCCACCCAGCTCCGTGCGAAACTCGTCCAGGCGCGTGTCCGAAATCGGCACAAACCCCTCGATCTCGATCAGATTGAAGGAACCGCGGTCGAGGCCGCGCGAGGCGAAAAAGGTGCACTTCAATCCCTGCGCCGAGAGACCCTTCAAGATCCGCGCACGGGTGATGTCTGTCGCGCATTCGGCCGCCAGCAGAGTGCGGTCGAGGCCGCTCTCTCGGAACACGTTCCGGCCGATCACGAGTGCGTCAGCAGCATCCCCGCGGGCATTGCCGCGGAGGCCGAACGGCAGGCGGGCGATCACCCGCACTGCGCTCTCGTCGATCGACAACAACTGGCGCCACCAGGGGTCGGGTTCATCCGGCTGTGGCATCGGCAAAACTCCGACAGAGGCTTCCCCGTCGGCGACGGCACGGATCACTTGGCCGATGGCATCATAGGCCGCCATTGGCGTGTTGCTGCCGTAATGGTCCCGCGCCAGATCCCAAAACCCTTGCCGATCACAAGGAGCGAATACGGCAACCGAAAAAGGGGATTGCAACCGGACCGTCGCAGCCAACATTTCCCGCCACATCCGAACGAGGGTTGCGGCTGGGAAGGCGCCATGGTGACGTCCGACAAGTCGCCGAATAATCTCGGCCTCGCGTGCCGGCTGAAAGGCCGGCTGATTGCCGTTCTTCTTGCTTGCCGCCACCATCGATACGATCTGCGCCCGGTCGATCAGCAGGTCGTGCACCCGGTCGTCAATCTCGTCGAGACGCCGGCGCAGGCCTGTGAGATCGGACGGAGTGGAGGACATGGCTTCGTTCGTTGTGGCGGGAGGCGTACTAGTACGGTCGCGACCCAGCAAAATCAAAGAAAACGTTGACATACCTGACCCCAGATCCCTAGCTAGCGCCCCCAATCGGGAACCGGCGGCGCCAGCTGCAGCCGGCCGTTGCATAACCGCATTGGCTTAGAGACATCCCGTGTCGACCGTGATCTTCCCTCGCAGCCGCTCGCGTTCGGACCAGGACTGGCCCGGTTACCGTTTGTTTGTGCGGGAGCCCTTGCGGCTGGACTGCGGGATCGATTTCGGTCCGTTCACGATCGCCTATCAGACCTACGGCAAGCTCAACCTGGATCGATCCAATGCCGTCCTCGTCTGCCATGCGCTGACCGGAGACCAATACGCGGCCGACCCGCACCCGTTAACCGGGAAACCGGGCTGGTGGGAGACGCTGATCGGACCGCGTGGGGTGCTCGATACCGAGCGTTATTTCCTGATTTGCCCGAATGTGCTCGGCGGGTGCATGGGAACGACGGGCCCCCAAGATATCAATCCGGCGACCGGCGAGCCCTGGGCGTTGTCCTTCCCGGTTATCACCATCCGGGATATGGTGTGCGCGCAAAAGCGGCTGCTCGATCATCTCGGGATCGACAGCTTGTTCTGTGTGATCGGCGGCTCGATGGGCGCCATGCAGGTCCTGCAATGGGCCACCAGTTATCCTCAAAGCGTCTTTGCCGCGGTACCGATCGCGGGGGCGGCGCGGCATTCCGCGCAGAACATCGCGTTTCACGAAGTCGGGCGGCAGGCGATCATGGCCGACCCGGAGTGGTGCGGCGGACGTTATCTGAGCCTCGACCGGAACCCCGTCCGCGGCTTGGCCGTCGCCCGCATGGCGGCCCACATCACTTATCTCTCCGAACCGGCGCTACACCGCAAATTCGGGCGCAACCTGCAGGACCGCCGCGCGGTCACCTATGGCTTCGACGCGGATTTCCAGGTCGAAAGCTACCTGCGCCACCAGGGTAGCACCTTCGTCGACCGCTTCGACGCGAACTCCTATCTCTACATCACCCGAGCGATGGATTATTTTGACCTTGCGGCCGAGCATGACGGGTCGCTGCCGAGTGCCTTCAAAGGAACGCGCTCGCGGTTCTGCATTATTTCATTTACCAGCGATTGGCTGTTTCCGACATCCGAAAGCCGGGAGGTGGTTCATGCGCTCAACGCGGCGGCGGCCAATGTCAGCTTTGTCGAAATTGCGACCGACAATGGGCATGACGCGTTTCTGTTGCATGAGCCCGAGCTGTTCGAGACGCTGCGTGGTTTTTTGAACGGCTGCGCCGAGCACCGTGGCCTGACCCGATCATAGTAATGGCCGCGTCAGGCCAAGGTGCCGTGCTGAGCTTTGGCGAGGCGGCGCAATCTGCAGCGGTGACGGGTGGCGCCGCGGGCGAGCTCCGGCAGGATTTGAGGCTGATCGCCGAGATGGTCGCGCCGGGATCACGCGTGCTCGACATCGGCTGCGGCGACGGTGCATTGCTCGCCTATTTAGCACGGCGCAAGAGCGTCGACGGCCGCGGCATCGAACTGAGCCAGTCGGGTGTCAACGCCTGTGTCGGCCACGGCCTGTCGGTCATTCAGGGCGACGCCGACCGCGATCTCGAAGCCTACCCCACCGGCGCTTTCGATTTTGTGGTGCTGAGCCAGACCCTGCAGGCGACGCGCCAGCCGCGAAAGGTCATCGAGGCGCTCGTCCGCATCGGGAGCCGCGCGATCGTCTCTTTCCCGAATTTCGGGTTCTGGCGGATCAGGTTGCGTCTTCTGATAACCGGCCGGATGCCGCTCTCACATTGCCTCGCCAATCCGTGGTACGAGACGCCTAACATTCATCTCTGCACGATCCGCGACTTTGTCGCGTTGTGCGACGAAATCGGCGTCCGGGTCGAGCGCAGCGTTACTCTCGACCGTCACGGGCGTCCTTATTCTCTCGATCCTCGCGGCAGCTTGGCCAACCTGCTAGCGGAGCAAGGGATCTTTGTCCTCTGCGGGAGCGACGGCGAAGCGGATGCCAACGTAGCGGAGCGTTGATGCTGATCGCCCGCATCACCGATACCCACATCACGAAACCCGGGCAGCTCCTGATGGGCATTGTCGACACTGCCGCCGCTCTCGAGCGGGCAGTCTCGGCGCTCAACGATCTGATTCCCGCGCCTGGCGCCGCCGTCCTCACCGGCGATCTCGTCGAAAGCGGCGAGCCGGAGGAGTACGCCCACCTGCGGGCCCTTCTGGCGCCGCTGCAGATGCCGGTATTCGCGATCCCCGGCAACCACGACGCACGCGAACCGATGCGGGAAGCATTTATCGGGGACGGGTATATACCGGCGCAGGGGTTCCTCAACTACGTGATCGAAGACTATCCGTTGCGCCTCATCGCGCTCGACACATTGATCCCGGGCGAGGGCGGCGGCGTCCTGTGCTCGGATCGGTTGCACTGGATCGAAGCTATCCTCGCCAGGTCGAGCGAATTCTCTGCGGTCATCTCCATCGCCCGATCGACAGCCGCTTTGCCGGCACAATCGCCGGGACGGCGCCAAGCACGGCGCATCAGCTCGTTCTCGATCTCCGCCCCGAGGCGCGGCTCAGCTTGGCGTTCGAGCCACCCGGCTACCAGCTTCACTACTGGCGCGAGGGCATCGGTCTCGCTACCCACACCGCAACGATCGGAGACTGGCCCGGCCCGTATTTCTATTCCAAAAAGTCCGTGACCGACTAGTCGGAGACGTCGCTACAAGCCGTGCGGCGCGGGCGCATACACCAGGCGGCGGCGTGGCGCGCGAGCGAGTGTCGGCTTGGCATAGATCTGTTTTGTTGCCTCGACCAACACGACCCCGGCGAAGGTCTGAAACCAACGCTTGCCCATCCGCTCCCATGCTGCAGCGGAGCGCAGGATCATTCGCTTTCGGGCAGGCGGGATGAACAGCGCCGTGTCCGATCCGACCGGCGTGAACTGCTCGTCGCGAAGCAGCTGCGACAGCTGCGACATCGTGTAGGGGCGGCCGGACCCGAAGGGAGTGCGGTCGAGCCGCGCCCAGATGCCGCGCCGGTTCGGGGCGACAACCAGCAACCTGCCGCCGCCGGCGAGAACGCGCCAGATCTCCTTCAGCATCGGCCCGGCCTGCTCGGTAGTCTCGAGCGCATGCACCAACAATATCCGGTCGATCGAATAATCGGCGAACGGCAGCTCGCCCTCCTCCGCCAAGGTGACGAGGTTTCGGCCCTCCGGCGGCCAGCCGAGCACGCCGAGCGAGGCCGGCATCAAAGCCACCGTGCGCTCCGTCTCGGGCGATATGGCCGTCAAGAACGGCGTCGGATAGCCGATTCCGAGGAGCCGCATCCCTTGCAGGGCGGGCCACACCCGGCGAATAGCGGCACGGATCATGCGCCGGGCCACCTGACCGAGAACTGTACGGTAGAAGTCCCGGAGATCGACGACGTCGGAAGACATCGTGCTATCTTACCATGTCCCTGCGCGCTCGGCTGTCTCGGCCGAGTTCTGCTGCTTAACGGAGCCGCTCATGAAGCTGCGCCATACTCCCCGATCGCCCTTTGTGCGCAAGGTCTTGGTGCTGGCGCACGAGCACGGGCTCGTCGACCGCGTCGAGCTGGTGCCGACGTCACTCAGCCCGGTTCAGGGCAATGACACGCTGGCGCTGGAGAACCCCCTGATGAAAGTCCCGAGCCTCGTAACGGACGACGGTGAGGTCCTGTTCGACTCGCCGGTTATCTGCGAATACCTCGACGACATGGCGACCGGAAGAAAGCTCTTCCCGGCCGCCGGACCAGCGCGGTGGGCGGCGTTGCGCCAGCAGGCCTTGGGCGACGGCATCACCGACGCGGTGATCCTGTGCGCGTATGAGGCGCTACGGCCCGAAGACAAGCGTTGGACCGGTTGGGCAGAAGGCCAGATGCGCAAGGCGCATCAGGGGCTGGCGGCGATCGAACGCGAGGATCTGTCGGGCCCGCGAACGATCGGGCACATCGCGATCGCCTGCATGCTCGGTTATCTCGACCTCCGGTTCTCCGATGACGGCTGGCGTCAGCGCCACTCGAAGCTCGCGCGCTGGTATCAAGATTTTGCGGAGCTTCCGGGCATGAAGGCCACGCAGCCCCCGGCGAGCTGAGCTGGCCTTACACGGTAATCGTGATTTTGCTCCCTGGCCCCAACTGCGTTAGCAAGCCGAGCAAAACCTCCTTTTGGACAGCGACGCACCCGGCGGTTGGCGCGAAGTCCGGGGTTGCAATGTGTAGGAATATGGCGCTCCCGGCGCCGGGAATGACAGGCGCCAAATTGTATCCGATCACGACCAGCGCATCGTAGAGGTCGTCGTCTCGCCACATCTGCTCCGCGCTGGCGGGATAGGGAAGGGGCACGAGCCGGTTATAATTGGTGTCGGTGGGGTCATCGACCCACCCGTCGTTCGGCGCCAATGGGTTGGCCGGCAGGCTCGATCGAGGAGGTGCAATCCGGTCCCCACGGTAGTAGATGGAGACCAACGGATAAGTGCCGGCCGGTGTTGCGCCGTCGCCTTCGTGTTTGGTGGCCTTGACGCCGGCACGCCCGACCGCCGCAATGGCACTCCCCCGCGACCAATGAAGACGGCCGTCGCGGTATTCGAGGTTGTCGTATTCTGTTTGGGCCGCTTCTGACAAACCCGCAACCATCGATTGCACCGGGAGCGAAAGCAAGAGCCGGCGGGTGACCCAGAGGCTACTCGAACAGGTGGTCACCCTCACCCTCCCACTTCGCAAGCCCTTCCCTCGCCCCGCTGTCGGGGTGAGGGGCTTTCCCCACAAAGCGGCATCAATACATGTGTTGGCCGCCGTTGACGGAAAGCGTCGAGCCGGTGATGAAGTCGGCGTCGTCGGCGACCAGAAACAGCACCGTGCGTGCGATGTCTTCCGCTTTGCCGAGCCGGCCGACGGGGATGCGGGCGATGATTTTTTCGAGGACTTCGGCCGGCACTGCGCGCACCATCTCGGTGTCGACATAGCCGGGGGCGACGGCATTGACCGTGATGCCCCGCGCCGCGCCCTCCTGTGCCAACGCTTTGGTAAACCCGTGAATGCCCGACTTCGCGGCGGCGTAGTTGACCTGTCCGTATTGGCCCGCTTGCCCGTTGATCGAGCCGATATTGACGATGCGGCCAAAGCCTCGCACGCGCATCCCTTCGATGACCGCCCTCGACATGTTGAAACACGAGGAGAGGTTGGTCTGGATGACCGCGTTCCACTGCTCGTAGCTCATGCGGTGCATCGTCGAGTCACGGGTGATCCCGGCATTGTTGACGAGCACCTCGATCGGGCCGAGCTCGGCCTCGATCGTTCTCACTCCTTCCGCGCAGGCACCGAAATCGGCGACGTCGAACTTGAAGACCGGAATGCCGGTCTCTTCGTTGAATTGCTGTGCCGCCCTGTCATTGCCACCGTAGGTCGCCGCGACCCGGTAGCCGGCATCTTTCAGCGCCGCCGAGACCGCGCGGCCGATGCCACGGGTCCCGCCCGTGACCACCGCCACTCTAGCCATACGTTTCCTCCCATTTTGTGGTTAATCACGCTCGATGCACATTGCAATTCCCATGCCGCCTCCGATGCACAAGGTCGCCAGACCCTTCCTGACATTGCGCCGCTGCATCTCGTGCAACAGGGTGACCAGAACCCGCGCCCCGGAGGCGCCGATCGGGTGACCAAGGGCAATGGCGCCACCGTTCACGTTGACCTTCTCGACATTCCATCCGAGATCCTTGTTGACCGCGCAGGCCTGGGCCGCGAAGGCCTCGTTGGCTTCGATCAGATCGAGACTATCGGCCGACCAGCCCGCCTTTTTTAGCGCCATGCGACTCGCCGGGATCGGCCCGCTGCCCATGATTGCCGGGTCGACGCCGGCGGTCGCCCAGGAAACGATGCGCGCGAGCGGCCGCAAACCGCGCTTGTCGGCCTCGGCAGCGGTCATCAGCACGACGGCCGCCGCCCCGTCGTTGATGCCCGAGGCGTTACCCGCCGTAACCGTGCCGTTCTTGCCAAAGGCGGGGCGCAGCTTCGCCAAGACCTCGGCCGTGGTGCCATGCTTGGGATACTCGTCGGTGTCGACGACCGTGTCGCCGCGCCGGGTCGCGATCTTGACCGGGACGATCTCGTCCTTGAACCGGCCGGATTTCTGCGCTGCTTCCGCCTTGGCCTGTGATGCGGCGGCAAAATTGTCCTGCTGCTCGCGGGTGATCTGCCAGCGCTGGGCCACATTCTCGGCAGTATTGCCCATGTGATAGCCATTGAAGGCGTCCCACAGCCCGTCGCGGATCATCGTATCGACGAGCTCGGCATCGCCCATCTTGACGCCGTTGCGCAGGTGGATGCAGTGCGGCGCCTGGCTCATGCTCTCCTGCCCGCCGGCGACGACGATCTCGGAATCACCGTTGCGGATTGCCTGGTACCCGAGCGCTACGGTGCGCAACCCGGAACCGCAGAGCTGGTTGACGCCGTAAGCGGTCACCTCGAACGGGATGCCGGCGGCGATAGCCGCTTGCCGGGCCGGGTTCTGGCCTTCGCCGGCGGCCAGGATCTGGCCCATGATGACCTCGGACACGTCCTTCGGTTCGACATGGGCGCGGCGCAGCACCTCGGAGATCGCCACCTCACCGAGCTTATGGGCCGGCAGGCTCGCGAGCCCGCCGTTGAACGCCCCGACCGGGGTCCGCGCGGCGCTCGCAATGACGATATCGGTCATCAAAAATCCTCCTCAAAGGGTAGTCGCGCCAGCGAGCTCCGCTGCAAGCGGTTCGGCCGAGCTTGGCGGGACGATCTGGTCACGGCTGGGCACCACAACTAGGGCAGGCCGGCGTAGAAGTTGCGGAACTACCCGCTGGCCGCCAACCCGCCACAGGCCGCGGCCTGGTTCGTTGCCTCCGTACCAGGAGCGCGCGCAATCATTCGCTACCCCCAAAGCCAGCGGCACCCCGTCGTTGAGCCAGTCTTCGAGCGCGACGAAGCTGCGTGCCTCGTCACCACCGGGATCTAGCGCCGCAAAGCGGGTGAATTTGCGCTCTGCAGTGAATGGATCGAGGATGAAGAACAGGCTTTGAATTACTTCGACCGACACGGTGCCCTGCGCACCGCAAAGGAGCGGCAGATACGGGGCCACGAGGCCGAGCAGCTTCGCCTGCTCGGCGCGCTCGGCATGGAAATCCCAGGGTGTCGCGAGGAGCGCCAGGCAGCCAACCTCGTGTTGGCGGCGCAACGCCAGAGCGAGGGCGAGCAGTCCGCCCATGCAGTAGCCGACGACCCCTATCGACGCGCCGGCGACCCGGATCGCGGCTGCAAACGCGCTTTCGAGCCGCCCGGCGACATAGTCGGTCAAGTCGAAATGGCGCTCTTGTCGGCCGGGTGCGCCCCAATCGACGACGACCGGTCTCACGCCCTGGTCGGCCAGATGCCGCAGGAAGCTGTGCTCCGGTAGGATATCAAGGACGTAAAAGCGGTTGATCAACGAGGGCACGACGAGAACCACGGGGCCATGGCCATCGTGGCCGTAGTCGAGAAGTCGCGTCGTGCCCTCACGCCACAGCACCGGCAGCACGACGTCACGGCGGCGGAAGGGGTGGCGACGGTAGGCTTCCAGCCCAGCGAGGTAAGATTCTGCGCGACGCTCGAGCTCCTCGTGGAGCGCCGTAGTGACTTTATCGGAGCCGAACGCGTCGATTTCGGCGGCGAGGGCGCGAAGCCGTTCCCCGGCCGCGCTCGATGGCAGAGACAAGTTCTTCAAGTTGGGCAAGGCGACGCGAGAGCTCAGCCACAACATCATCGCGCTCGCCAGATGGGCCGGCAGCGGACGTGGTGTCAGCCGGCGGTCCGGATTGCCGGTCACTCGGCCCGGGATCGCGGATGAAGGCCGAGCCGGCCTTGATCCAGCATTGCAGCACCTCTACCTCGGAAGGGTCCGAGAGGAGCGCGGTGAGGTAATCTTCCCACAAGCTCAAAAAACGACGGGCGAGATCTGGGGCGTCGGTCATCGGGCAGAATATACGCTGCGACCCCAGCCGGGGAAGCGACCGCTCGCCTGCCGGCGCGTCTTTGATGAGGCGATCGCGCCGAAACATTGTATTGTTGCGGAGGGAGATTTTCTCCGAGGCGAGAAACCGAGCGCATGAACACCCCGAACCGCGACAACCCGACCGAAGCCAAGCCGGTGGTCGTCAAGAAATACGCCAATCGTCGCCTCTACAACACGGCGACCAGCAGTTACGTCACGCTCGAAGATCTCGCCAAGTTGATCAAGGAAGGCGGGGATTTCGTCGCCAGCGATGCCAAAACCGGCGAGGACATCACTCGCTCGGTGCTGACCCAGATCATCGTCGAGCAGGAGCAAAAGGGCCAGAACCTGCTGCCGATCAGCTTTCTGCGCCAGTTGATCGGCTTTTATGGCGACAGCATGCAGTTTTTGGTCCCCGGCTATCTCGAACAGTCGATGATCGCGTTCGCCCGCAACCAGGAGCAGATGCGCAAGAACCTTCAGGCGACCTTCGGGATCTTTCCTTTCGGCCAGTTCGAAGAAGTCGGGAAGCAAAATATCGCCTTGTTCGAACGCGCGCTGAAGATGCTGGCGCCTCCTTTTGGACGGGAAGAAAAACCAGTCTCTGCGGATACAGAGGCAAAGGCGACCGACGGCGAGGATCCCCGCCTCAAGCGGTTGGAAGCGCAGATCGATACGCTGACGCGCCAACTCGAGGAGCTGGGACGCGATCGCCAGAGGCGTTAGCCGAACGGAGATCTGCGATGCTCGAAACCTATCAAGGCAGCTGTCATTGCGGTCAGGTGCAGTTCCGCGTACGAGCCGACCTGGCGACAGTTCTCGAATGCAACTGCTCGGTGTGCACAAAGAAGGGCATCTTGCATCTGATCGTCCCGCCGGAGCAATTCGAGCTGCTGCGGGGCGAGCCGGAACTCGCGACCTATCAGTTTAACACCAACACGGCGAAGCACACTTTCTGCAGGCATTGCGGAATGCATCCGTTTTATGTGCCGCGGTCGGATCCGGACAAAATCAGCGTCAATGCCCGCTGTCTCGAGGGCATCGATCCGGCGGCGCTGCGGCCGCGCCACTTCTTTGACGGGCGCAACTGGGAAGAGGCGCAGCGGGCGCGGCGCGCGGGTGGGGCGTGAAATAAGACCGTTGTCTAGGCCCTCCCGATCTGCTGCGTCGCCTCCGCGAGCCAGCGCGCCGTGTCTTGGTCGACGATCGGGGTCAGAGTTTCGCGGACTCTTTGGTGATAGGCGTCGAGCCAGCTGATCTCCTCATCTTCGAGCAACGAAGGGTCGATCAGGTTGCGGTCGATCGGGGCCAAGGTCAGGGTCTCGAAGCACAGCATTTCGCGTTCGGCCGTGCCCTCCGAGGGCTGCACCAGGACGAGATTTTCGATCCGGATGCCATAGGCGCCGGTTTTATAGTAGCCGGGCTCGTTCGAGACGATCATCCCGGGCAGCAGCGCCTGACCGTTTGCCGCCTTCGAGATGCGCTGCGGGCCTTCATGGACGCCGAGATAGCTGCCGACACCGTGCCCGGTGCCGTGATCGTAATCGAGCCCCTTCTGCCACAGCGCTCGCCGCGCGAAGCCGTCGAGCTGCGTCCCCGTGGTGCCCCTCGGAAAGCGCGCCAAAGCGAGCGCGATATGGCCCTTAAGCACGCGGGTGAAGCGGTCGCGCATCTCTCGCGTCGGTGTGCCAATCGCGATCGTCCGCGTCACGTCGGTCGTTCCGTCGAGATACTGAGCGCCGGAATCGAGGAGATAGAGCGTGCCGGGCTCGAGGCGCTTCTCGGTCTCCGGCATCGCCCGATAGTGGACGATCGCGCCGTTTGAACCGGCACCCGATATCGTCGGAAAGCTCAGATCGCGGAAATGGTCGTTCTCGCGGCGGAACGCCTCGAGCCGATCGCTGGCTGCGATCTCGGAAAGGCCGCCTCTCGGCGCCTCGCGCGCGAGCCAGCCGAGAAAGCGCGTCAGCGCAGCGCCGTCGCGACGATGCGCCGCGCGCGTGCCGTCGAGCTCGGTCACATTCTTGCAGGCCTTGGGCAAGAGGCAGGGATCGGCCGCACGATGGATCTTTGCTCCCGCTGCTTCGAGCCGATCGACCACCCAGGAGGCCGCATTCGCCGGATCGACCTGCACCCGTCCGCCCTCGGCGGCGAGTTCGTCGAGCGTCGCCCCCAGCCGCTCGGGCGGCGCAACGGTCACCCCATTGCCGAGATGGCGCTCGAGGCCGGGAACGAGTTTGCGCCGGTCGATAAAGAGGGTGACCGTGCCGTCCCGGCGGAGGATGGCGAAAGACAGCGGCAGCGGCGTGTGCGGCACGTCGCCGCCGCGGATGTTGAGGAGCCAGGCGATCGACTCGGGCATGGTCAGCACGACTGCCGCAGCGCCCTCGTCCTGCAAAGCGCGACCAAGCCGGGCGCGCTTTGATTGCGCGCTTTCGCCGGCGAAGCGCTCGGGATGCGGCACCACCGGTGCGATCGGCGCCGCTGGCCGCCCCGGCCAGACCCGGTCGAGCGGATTTTCGGAAACCGCCCGAAGCACCGCTCCGGCTTTTTCCGCCGCTGCGCGAAACCGCTCTACCTCGTGGGGGGTGTGCAACCACGGGTCATAGGCGAGCACCATGCCCGCTTTAAGCGCCGTGCCGATCCAGCGGGCAGGCGGCTCCTCGATCAGGTGACGGATCTCGAAAGACTCGGTGTCGACTTGCGCGGCCGCCTGCAATGTGTAACGCCCATCGACAAACAGCGCCGCGCGATCGCGCAATACGATCGCCAAACCCGCCGATCCGGTAAAGCCGGTGAGCCAAGCGAGGCGCTGTCCGCGCGGTGGAACATATTCGCCCTGATGCTCGTCGGCGCGCGGCACTATAAACCCGTCGAGTCCTCGAGCTGCAAGCTCCTGCCGCAGCCGCCCGAGACGCTCCGGACGAGGAAGCCGTGCGAAGTCCTGGGCTGCAAGGCCGTCGTGGTAACCAGCCGCCATCGCCGCCCGCAGCGCCTCTAGCCGGTCGGCCAGCCCCGGCGTGATCGGGTCGGCGACGAGGGCATGCCAGCTCGTCCTGACCTCGGCCGGCGCGGCGAGCACACCCTCGATGAGGGTCTCGAGACCTTCAGGGTCGTAGGCCGACCCCGCTTCCTTCAACAGCCGCGCGAGCTCGTCGCGATCCGGTCGGGACTCCTTTGACTTCATTTACCACTCCTCTTTCGCGCGTCCCGCGCGCTGACCAATTCCTCTGCATGGCTGGATTGCATTGACGCAGTTGCCTTTTTCGCAGCGCGGCACCAGATCTTGTGCAATGCAGCAAAAGCGTGCGCGCGCAGGAGTACCAGCCATGTCCGCGATAAACTTACTCATTTCGGCCCGCAGGGCGTTTTCCGAGTGGCGACGCCGGGAACAGGCCTATGCCGAGCTGACGGCCCTCGACGATCACTCGCTTGCCGATATCGGGATCCACCGTTCGCAAATCGGCGGCCTTGTCGAGGGTGTTCGCATGCCTGACCTGTCCCCGCCGCCGATCCCCGTTCGGAACCGAGAGAAATTCGCACGGCGGAAGGCAGCCTGACTGGGCCTTCGCCCAAACCCAATTCTAACATGGGGGCTGCGGCCCCCATCGCCATCTCTGACCTCGGTCTGCCGCGCAATATCAGGGTCGACCATCCGTCGATCACGAGCCGCCGCTCGAGCACTATCCCGCAGCTGCGGTGTGGTGCGAGCACGATCGGCTCCTGTCGGCGCAGCAATCCCGACAACACGGCGCGTCCGCCGGGAGCGAGTGCCCGAGCGAGGTCGCTCGCCAGTTCTGCCAACGGACGCGCGAGAATATTCGATAAAATCAGATCATATCCCGATTGGCGCAACGCACGATTGCGATATCCTGATGCTCGGCGGACCTGCACCAGCTTTGTGACGCCGTTGCGCGCGACGTTATGTCGGGCGACATCGACCGCTACCGGATCGATGTCGCTTGCGAGCACCCTTTGGCGGAGCAACTTTGCCGCAGCGATCGACAGGATCCCCGTTCCGGTACCGATATCGAGCGGGCTGCGAAACCGGTGCCGCGGCGCCAGGCGCTCGAGCGCCATCAGACAAGCGCGGGTAGACGGATGCTCGCCGGTCCCGAACGCGGTTGCCGCGTCGACCACGATTCCGATGGTTCCGGCTGGAACCACTCCGCGATAATGCGAGCCATATATAAAGAATCGTCCGACCCGCATCGGGGGGAAAGCGAGCTGGTTTTCTGCCAGCCAGTCCCGGGCAGGCAGCTTCTCTTCAACCATTTCGATAAGACCGCCCCCAGCCGCAGCTGCACCAAGGGCGAGCCGCGCCGCTAGTGCCGACGTCAGCACGGGCGAGCGCGGGTAGGCTTCGAGGCGCCACTCTTCCGACGCGGTCTCAAACACTGAAACGGCCCCGGCGATCTCGTCGAGGAGCGAAAAGACCGCACTTGCCGCATCCGCGCCGCGAACCCGGGCAAGAACGCGCCAGACGGACGTCATCATCGGCATTTTCTCATTCGTCACGCGCGCTCGACGAAGGCGTCCATGACTTTCTTGTCGCCGGCGACATCGAAACGGATCGCGAGCTTGTTGTCCTCGATCTCGGTGATCGTGCCGTAGCCGAATTTCTGGTGAAACACGCGGGTGCCGACGGCAAACCCGCCGACCTTGCGCACCTCCTCGCCGCGCCGCGGAACCGGGCCGCTGTTGGTCAGCAATGGCCGTGGGCCTTTAGCCCACGGGCGTGTCCCGTGGGAAGGTGGGGCTGCAGGTTGCCAGATGGTCGCCGCCGGCGGCATGTCGATTGTGCTCCCCCACCCCGTATCCCAGGATGCTCCCGGCTGAAGGCCGAGCTCAGCCACGATCTCGACATGCTCCAGGGGTAGCTCGTCGACGAAGCGAGAGCGGATCGTGTTCTGCCACTGTCCGTGGATACGGCGGTTCGCGGCGAACGAGACATAGGCGCGGTGCCGCGCACGGGTCAGCCCGACATAGGCGAGCCGGCGTTCCTCTTCGAGTGCGGAGAGGCCATTCTCTTCCATGGCCCGCTGGTTCGGGAACAACCCATCCTCCCACCCGGGCAGGAACACAGTGTCGAATTCGAGCCCCTTCGCGCTGTGCAAGGTCATCAGATTGACCATGTCGCCGCCGGCCTCGGTGGCGTTGTCCATGACCAGACTGACATGTTCGAGAAAGCCGCCGAGGTTCTCGAACTCGGCCATCGCGACAACCAGCTCCTTGAGGTTTTCGAGCCGGCCCGCGGCGTCAGGCGAGCGGTCCGCCTGCCACATCGCGGTGTAACCCGATTCGTCGAGCACGATCTGCACGAGGTCGGTATGCGAGACATGCCCGGCCCGCCCTCGCCAGCCGTCTAGCGCGGAAATGAAGGCCGCGAGCGCATTGCGGCCGGCGGGCCGGAGCCGATCGCCGGCGATCAACACCCCCGCCGCTTCGATGAGCGGCAGCCGCTCGGCGCGCGCAACGGTGTGCAACTCCTGCAGGGTTGCGCTGCCGATGCCGCGGCGCGGCGTATTCAAGATCCGCTCGAACGCGAGATCGTCTGCCGGCTGGTTCACCAGGCGCAGATAGGCGAGCGCGTCCCGTATTTCCTGGCGCTCGTAAAACCGCGGTCCCCCGATGACGCGGTAGGGCAGCGCCAGCGAGATGAACCGCTCTTCGAACTCCCGCGTTTGGAAGCCG
>WNFR01002256.1_pt1 | contig 39726 bp, 35 predicted proteins | sample 5400221 | NCBI WGS metagenome assembly WNFR01 (sample SAMN13153357, study PRJNA577476) | soil metagenome | isolation source: 40 cm soil under Madrone tree | place: USA:California | collected 2016-06-14 | reverse complement strand
ACTTGCGCAGAGGTTCCCTAGTGGCCCGCGCCTGAGCTGACGGAGGCATTCTCCGCGGCGGGACTCTCACGCGTGCGCTTTCCCGGCGTCCCACCGGCCGCGCGCGTGAGCGGGCTGGGCGCGTCCGTCGGCCGCCGCCCGCCCCATCACCGTCGGCAGATCGACGAGTAACGCCGACGCGAGCGGCGCATCCAACCTGCCGACGAGCCGCCGCGACCGCGACGCATGCGGCGACCGGAAAGGAACCCACTCATGCGAACACGAATGATCGGCGCTGCGCTCCTCCTCGTCAGCACCGTGTGCGCCGCGCGCGAAGCCCGGGCGCAATACGTCGAGCACAAGGTGCTCACGCTGGACGGCGCGAAACGCGTCATCGCCGCGGCCGTCACGGAAGCACGGCGCAGCGGCGGCACCGGCGTCATCGCCCTCGTCGACGACGGCGGCAACCTGATGGCGGTCGAGCGCCTCGACGACACCTTCCCCGCCGGCGCGAACATCTCGATCGGCAAGGCGCGCACCGCGGCGCTCTTCAAGAAGCCGAGCAAGGCGTTCGAGGACATCATCGGCAAAGGCCGGACGGCGATGGTCGCCCTCACGGACTTCACGCCTCTCCAGGGCGGCGTGCCCATCACCGTCGACGACCGCGTCGTCGGCGCGATCGGCGTGAGCGGCGCCGCGAGCGCGCAGCGTGATGAGGAGATCGCGCTCGCGGGCGCGCGCGCGCTCGACGCACATGCGGCCGCCGCGGCGTCGGACGCCCTCCACGCCTCCACGGGATCGTCGGACGTCGCCAACGCGTCGCCCGCCGGGTCCGCCGACGGCGCACGCGCCGCCGCGTCATCGTCGCGCGTCCAGTACTTTCCGAGCGCGCGCGTCCGCGAGGCCTTTGCCAAAGGGGAGGTCCTCTTCGACGGCAGCGGCACGAACTACATGGTGCACGCGAGCCGGCGTGAGGCCGCGGGCCAGGCGGAGGTGCATGTCCGCGACACCGACCTCATCTACGTCCTCGACGGCGCGACGACCTTCGTCACCGGCGGCAGCGTCGTCGACGGCAAGACGACCGCGCCCGACGAGATCCGCGGCGCCGCAATCGCCGGCGGCGACACGCGCCGGCTCGCGAAGGGCGACGTCGTCATCGTACCGAACGGTACCCCGCACTGGTTCAAGGAGGTCGACGGGCCGGTGCTCTACTACGTCGTGAAGGTGCGCTGACGATGCGGCACGACCGGGAGGTTTCCGCACTGCGCGCGCGCCGCCGCATCGCCTTTCGACTCCTCGCGCCGTTGCTCGCCGTCTTCGCGCTGGCGGCGCCGTCGGCGGCGCTACCGACGGCGCGGATGCGGCCGCTCGGCCGTCCGGACGCGCTGGTCGACCTGCGCACGGAAGACGGCCTGCGGCTCGTGCGCGGCGAGTGGCGTTATCACGACGTGGACGTCGTCGAGGTCGCCGGGAAGGCGCCGGGCCCCGACTTGAAGCCCTCGGGCCCCGACGTCCGCACGTACGACTACGCGCCGAAGGCCGGCGCCGCCGACTTCGACGACTCCGCGTGGGAGGTGCTTCCGCCGGCGACGCTCGACGCGCGCCGCGGGAACGGCAAGCTCTCCTTCGCGTGGTATCGCCTGCGCCTCACGATCCCGCGCCGCGTCGGCAGCTGCGATCCGACGGGCGCGACCGTCGGCTTCGAGGTCGTCGTCGACGACTACGCAGAGGTCTGGGTGGACGGCCGGCTCGCGCCCATTCTCGGGCAGACCGGCGGCGCAGTGGTCTCCGGCTTCAACGCGCCGAACCGGGTCATCGTCGCCCGTGACGTGAAGCCGGGGCAACAGATCCACATCGCCGTCTTCGGCATGAACGGTCCGATCTCGGCGAGCCCGAGCAACTTCATCTGGATCAAGTCGGCGACGCTCGACTTCGCGAAGCCGCTGCCGGTCGAGAACGTCGGCGACACCGAGCGCCTCGACCCGGCACTTGATTCGATCATCGCGCGCGCCACGCCCGTCGAGCGGATCGCCGCGGGATTTCTCTTCACCGAAGGACCGGTGTGGGTGCGCGACGGCGGCTATCTGCTCTTCAGCGACCCCAACGACAACCGCATCTACCGCTGGACGCGCGACGGCGAGCTCTCGGTCTATCGCACGAAGAGCGGCTACACCGGTGCCGACATCGCCGAGTACGGTCAGCCCGGCTCGAACGGCCTCACGCTCGACCGCGAGGGGCGTCTCACGATCGACGAGCACGGCAACCATCGCGTCACGCGCCTCGAGAAGAACGGCCAGCTGACCGTCCTCGCCGATCGCTACGAGGGAAAGCGTCTCAACAGTCCGAACGATCTCGTCTACAAGTCCGACGGCGCGCTGTACTTCACCGACCCGCCGTTCGGCCTGCCGAAATTCTTCGACGATCCGCGGAAGGAGCTGCCGTGGAGCGGCGTCTTCCGCGTCGCCGACGGCCGCGTGCAGCTCCTGACGAAGGACCTGACCGGGCCGAACGGCCTCGCCTTCTCACCCGACGAGCGCTTTCTCTACGTCGACAACTGGGACGTCGCGAAGAAGGTCATCATGCGCTACCCCGTCCAGCCCGACGGCATGCTCGGAGCGGGCGAGACGTTCCTCGACATCACGACGAGCAATCCGGGCGAGCAAGCGTTCGACGGCCTCAAGGTCGACCAGCGGGGCAACGTCTACGTCGCGGCGCCCGGTGGGGTGTGGGTCCTCTCGCCGACCGGCAAGCACCTCGGCACGATCGAGCTGCCCGAGCAGCCCGCGAACTTCGCCTGGGGCGACGACGACGGCCGCGCGCTCTACGTCACGGCGCGAACGAGCGTGTACCGAGTTCGCCTGCGTGTACCCGGAATACGTCCCTGAGCAGCTCAGGCACGCCCGAAGTATATCGGGGTGGGTGGAGGGGAGAAACTCACGGACACGTTGAGAGGTTTCGCCCGCGCCATGATGATTCTGGCGCCATGCGGCGTCAGCTCGCGACGCGTTGCAGGCCGAGCTTCTTCATTTGACTGCGCAGCGTGCTCGGCTTGAGACCGAGGATGTGCGCCGCGCCAGTCGGACCCTCGACACGCCAGCCGCAACGCTCGAGCGCGCGTAGCAGGTGCACCTTCGACGCGTCTTCCAAGCTCGCGCACGCCGCAGGCGCCGTGACGCCCGCTGCCGGGGGAGCAACGGGGACAGGCGTCGCGACTCCCGCCGCCGGCTCGCGGCGCAGAAACTCGGGCTCCACTTCGAGCACGGGTCCGGTCGCGAGAACCACGGCACGCTCGAGAATGTTCTGCAGCTCGCGGATGTTACCCGGCCAGTCGTAGGCGACGAGCCGGTCGAGCGTGCGGCGCGACACACTCTCGATACGCTTGCCGATTTCGCGCGCCGAGCGTGCGATCAAGTAGTGGACCAAGGCGGGAATGTCCTCGCGGCGCTCGCGCAAGGGAGGGACGACGATCGGCATAACGTTGAGTCGGTAGTAGAGGTCGGAGCGGAAACGACCCTCGCCGACGGCGCGGGCGAGATCGCGATTCGTCGCGGCGATGACCCGCACGTCGACGCATTGCGCCCGGCTGCTCCCGACCGGCTCGAACTCACGCTCCTGCAAGACCCGGAGCAGCTTCGCCTGCGAGTCGAGCGGCAGCTCGCCGATCTCATCGAGAAAGATCGTGCCGCCGTCAGCGAGCGCGAAACGGCCGCTGCGGTTGGCGACCGCGCCGGTGAAGGCGCCGCGCACGTGCCCGAAGAGCTCGCTCTCGACGAGCCCGGCGGAGATCGCCGCACAGTTCACCTTGACGAGCGGCCGCTCCTGCCGCGGGCTGCGCTCGTGGATGGCGCGCGCGATGAGCTCCTTGCCGGTGCCGGTTTCGCCGAGCAACAACACGGTCGCGCTCGTCGGCGCGACGCGCGCGACCAGATCCATTACGCGGCGCAGCTCGGGGCCGCTGCCGACGATCTCGCTGAAGTTGTGCTCCTCGCGGATCTCTTCTTGGAGGTAGACGTTCTCGGCGGCGAGTTGGTCGCGCAGCCGGCGCACTTCCTCGTGCGCCAAGCAGTCGTCGAGCGCCACGGCAACCGCGCTCGCGATCTGCTCGAGGAGCGCCCGCGGCAGGTTGCTGTACGCGCCCGGTGTCGCCGCCATGAAGAAGAGAACCGCGCGGCAGCTCTGGCCGACCACGAGGGGAAGCGCGCACAGCGACTCCGCGCCGGCGCCCTCCATCACGCCGAACGTGACCGGGAAGCGTTCGCGCAGCTCGTCGCGTCGTGCGGTGACGATCCACTGGTGATTCCGCAGCACCCAATCGCAGGCGGTCCCGGACGCGGGCAGCACCGTCGGCTCCGTGGGCTCTTCTCCGGTTCCACCCGGCGTCAGCAGGTGCCCTTGCAGCCGGTTGCCCGCGATGGGCAGCTCGATGCCGAATCGCTGGGTCGGCACAACGTCTCGGAGGCACGTCGCCAGCGCGCCAAACAGCGCGTCACGGTGCAGGTGGCGGCCGATCGCGCGGTTGATCGCGAGCAGTGCGGCGAGCTCGTCGCGCCCGAGCTCGCGCTCGTCGTGCCGCGGGGCGTCCGCGAATCCCGTGAACGCCGCTGTGGCGGTCGGGGGCAAATCCGTCACGGCGGGACCTATACTCCAATCAGTGCGTACCGGGGAAGCGCCTCGACGCGTTCCGAGAGGAGGCTCAACGGCCGGGCGTGACCGCCGCAACCGTGTCGCGCACCGAGCATCCAACACGTGACGCCATGCGTGACGCGCTCACCAGCCATTGGCCCGAGTACCTCATGGAAGCGGCAGGTCTCGGTCTTTTCATGCTCTCGGCGTGCGTCTTCGGGACGCTCGTCGGGCATCCCGCATCGCCGCTCGGGCGCCTGATCGGCCGTCCGCTCGTGCTGCGTGCGCTCATGGGGGTGGCGATGGGCGTGACCGCGTTCGCCCTGGTGCGTTCGCCGTGGGGGCAGCGCTCGGGCGCACACCTCAATCCCGCGTTCACGTTGACATTCTATCGACTCGGCAAGATCAGCGGCTGGGATACGGGGTTCTACGTCGCGGCGCAGTTCGCCGGCGGCATCGCCGGAGTGGCGCTCGCGGCGCTCGTCCTGCGCCAGGCCCTCGCGCACCCGGCGGTGCGCTACGTCGTGACGGCCGGGGCGTACGGCACCGGCGTCGCATTCGCGTCCGAAGCCGCGATCTCCTTCGCGATGATGCTCGGCGTCCTCGTCGTCTCGAACGTTCCGGCGCTGAACCGTTTCACCGCACTGATGGTGGCAGCGGTCATCGCCGCGTACATCACGTTCGAGGCGCCGCTCTCCGGAATGAGCATGAACCCGGCACGGTCGCTGGCGTCGGCGTTGCCCGCCGGCTTCTGGAACGCGCTCTGGATCTATTTCGTCGCGCCGCCTCTCGGGATGCTGGCCGCCGCCGAGTGTTACCTCCGCCTCGGCGCCGTCGGCCGGTCGCTGCCCGGGTCCACGTCTTGGGCGCCGCACGTGCTCTGCGCCAAGCTCCACCACATCAACGACCAGCGCTGCATCTTTCGCTGCGAGTTTCCCAGCTGAACGGGAGGAACCATGTCATCCAACGAGCACTACGACGTCATCATCATCGGGACCGGCGCCGGCGGCGGCACGCTCGCGTACCGGCTCGCGCCCTCGGGGAAGCGCATTCTGCTCCTCGAACGCGGGACGTACGTGCCGCGCGAGAAGGAGAACTGGGACTCGCACGCGGTCGTCGTCGAGAACCGCTATCACATCAAGGAGCCGTGGCTCGACAAGAACGGCAAGGAGTTCCACGCCGGCACGCACTACTACGTCGGCGGCAACACCAAGTTCTACGGCGCGGCGTTGATCCGGCTGCGCGAGCGCGACTTCGGCGAGGTGCGCCACTATCGCGGCGTCTCACCGGCGTGGCCGCTCGCCTACACCGAGCTCGAGCCGTACTACACGCAGGCCGAGCACCTCTACCAAGTGCACGGCGTCCGCGGCGTCGACCCGACCGAGCCGCCGGCGAGCGCGCCGTACCTGCATCCGCCGCTCAGTCACGAGCCGCGCATCCAGCAGCTCGTCGACGATCTGACCCGCCTCGGCCACCGGCCGTTCCCGATGCCGGTCGGGGTCATGCGCGACGAGCGGAACCCCCAGAAAAGCAAGTGCATCCGCTGCGACACGTGCGACGGCTTCCCGTGCCTCGTGCAAGCGAAAGCCGACGCGCAGGTGATCTGCGTCGATCCGGCGCTCGAGCACGACAACGTGACGCTGGTCACGAACGCGTACGTCGAGCGGCTGGTAACGAGCCCGTCGGGGCGGCAGGTGACCGAGGTGCGCGTCGTACGCGACGGCGTGCCGGAGACGTACTCGGCCGACGTCGTCGTCGTCTCATGCGGCGCGATCAACTCTGCGGCGCTTCTCTTGCGCTCGGCGAGCGACACGCATCCGCAAGGTCTCGCCAATGCCTCCGGCGTCGTCGGCCGCCACTACATGTGTCACCTGAACTCGATGCTGCTCGCGGTCTCGCGCGACGAGAACCCGACGCGCTTCCAGAAGACCTGGGGTCTGAACGACTTCTACTACGAGTCGTCGGAGTGGGATTATCCGATGGGCCACATCTCGATGATCGGCAAGACCGACGCGAGCATTCTCCGCGCCGGCGCGCCGCGCATCGCGCCCGGGTGGACGCTGGAGAAGATGGCCGAGCACACGCTGTCCTTCTGGCTGACGTCCGAGGATCTGCCTGACGCCGAGAACCGCGTCACCGTCGACCGCGACGGCCGCATCACGCTCGCGTACACGCCGAACAACGAGACCGGGCATCATCGCCTCATCGCCAAGCTGAAGAGCATGTTGAAGGACATCGGCTGCCACGATCACCTGATCCCGCTGAACGCCTACATCCCGGCGCGCATCCCGCTCGCCGGCGTCGCGCACCAGAACGGCACCGTGCGCTTCGGCCACGACCCGCAGACCTCGGCGCTCGACCCGAACTGCAAGGCGCACGACGTCGACAACCTCTACGTCGTCGACGCGAGCTTCTTCCCGTCGAGCTGCGCGGTGAACCCGGCGCTCACGATCATGGCGAACGCGCTCCGCGTCGGCGACCATCTGCGCGCGCGGCTTGGTTGAGGGCGTCGTGCGCGCGATCGGGACGAGCGTGCGGCGGTCGCTGCGGCTGCTCGCGGTCGCGATCTGCGTCCTCACGTTCGTCCCCCTCGGCCGCGGCGGCGACGCGCCCGTCGTCGTCCGCGTCGCCGACGACGGGTCCGCCGGTAGCGAGGCGCGCCACGGGGCGAGTGCCGCCGCTGCCGCGGCGCACGTGCACGCGGTCGACGCGGTCGGTCTCACGGTCGATGACGTCGCGCGCTCGACGGCGTTTTTCCGCGACGTCCTCGGATTCGAGACGGCGAGCGAGGTCGAGGTCGCGGGGCCCGAGTACGACCGCCTGTGGGGCGTCGCCGGCGCGCACGCCCGCGTCGTCCGGCTGCGCCTCGGCCGCGAGGAGCTCGAGCTCACCGAGTTCGCGACGCCGAAGGGTCGGCCCTACCCGCCCGACTCCCGCAGCAACGATCGCTGGTTCCAGCACGTCGCGATCGTCGTGAGCGACATGGATCGAGCGTACGCCCGCGTCCGACCGCACGTACGGGCGATCTCGACGTCGCCGCAGGTGCTCCCTAGATCGAACCCCGCCGCTGCCGGGATCGCCGCCTTCTACTTCCGCGATCCCGACGGCCACGCCCTCGAGCTGATCCACTTCCCTCCCGGCAAGGGTGACCCGCGCTGGCAGCAGCCCGGCAACCGGCTCTTCCTCGGCATCGATCACACCGCGATCGGCGTCGGCACGACGGCGGCGAGCCTCGCCTTCTACCGCGACGGGCTCGGGCTGCGGATCGGCGGCGAGAGCCACAACGTCGGACCCGAGCAGGCGCGCCTCACCGGTGTCGCCGGCGCCGACGTGCGGATCACGGGGCTGCGCCCGCCGCGCGCCATACCGGGCGTCGAGCTCCTCTACTACGCAGCGCCGACCGACGGCCGCCCGTATCCCGCCGACGCACACGTCAACGACGTCGTTCACTGGCACACGATCGTCGCCGTCGACGACGTCGCGGAGGCCGCCGCGACGCTGCGCCGCGCCGGCTACTCGGTGCCGTCGGAGATCGTCACGCTGCCCGATCGCGCGCTCGGCTACGCGCGGGCAGCGCTCGTCCGCGATCCCGACGGCCACGTGCTCGAGCTCGTCGACGGCTGACCCGCGCGCGCTCGTCACCAGCGCTCACGCGGCCGCCTACCAGCGCTTGAAGACGTTGTGCCCGACCTCGAGGACGTGGAGAACGGCGGCGACCGCCAACGTCGCACCGAGCGCCACCGGTCCGAGGAGAGCGTCACGCAAGACTGCCGCGATGAGCACCACGGTCGCCGGAACGTAGAGCACCGCGCTCGTCACCACGCCGGGACAAAACGTCCGCGTCACCACGCTCGCGCCGATGTGGAAGAGTGCGTTGCACGCGACCGCCGGCCCGAAGAGGAGGCCGAAGAAGACGAGCGTCGACCAGCTCCCCGGAATGATGCGCACGAGGAGCGCGCCGGACGTGGCGACGACGAGCGTCGCGACGTGCGTGCGCTCGTACTCTCGGCGTGAGTAGCGCGGCGACGCGAAGCGCTGCGCCCACGCCGGAAACCGGTGCCATTCCTCGAGCACGTGCGCGGCCGGATCAACGGATAGCAGAGCGCGGCATCGCCGAACGTGAGCATGCGACGCTTCGATGCCGCGCCGGCTCAATGGAGAAGGCGCTACCTTTCGGGTAGCATTGCTACTCGGCACCCTCGAATTCGCGCGCGACGCGCACCGGGGCGGGCGCGACTCGGACGGCAGACCGTGCAACCGCGGTGCGGCGGTGGCATCAGACGAACCGAGACCAAGCGCGGCCGTCAGCCGCCCGAAGGAGCCATCATGCCGATGTCCAAGCCCTCTCGCGTCCTCGACGGTCAGCGCGCCCTCGTGACGGGCGCCAACAGCGGGATCGGCGCCGAGGTCGCCAAGGCGCTCGCGGCGGCCGGCGCCAGGGTGGTCGTGAACTACGTCTCGGGCAAGGAGCAGGCCGACGGCGTCGTCGAGGAGATCACGGCCGCCGGCGACGAGGCAATGGCGATCTTCGCCGATGTCAGCAAGGAGGACCAGGTCGAGGCGATGTTCCGCGACATGCTCGCCGCGTGGGGCTCGATCGAGATCCTGGTCAACAACGCCGGCCTCCAGCGCGACGCGGCGTTCCACGAGATGACCCTCGAGCAATGGCGGTTCGTGCTCGACGTCAACTTGACCGGGCAGTTCCTCTGCGCCCGCGCCGCGATCCGCGAGTTCCTGCGCCGCGGCATGGTGCCGGATGTGTCGTGCGCTCTCGGGAAGATCGTCTGCATGTCGTCGGTGCACGAGATCATCCCGTGGGGCGGGCACGCCAACTATGCCGCCTCGAAGGGCGGCGTCGGCATGCTCATGCGGACGCTCCCGCGTGGGAGACGCCCGCGGCGGAGCAGAAGCTCCTGACCCTCATCCCCTACGGCCGGGTCGGCGTCGTCGCCGACATCGGCAAAGCCGCGGTGTGGCTCGCGTCCGACGACTCCGACTACGTGACCGGGCACACGCTTTACGTCGATGGTGGTATGACGCTGTATCCGGGATTCAGCACCAATGGCTGACACTGCCGAACACGCCCGACTGCGCGACGACGCGAATGCGTGGCGCGCCTGGGGGCCTTACGTCGCCGAGCGCGCCTGGGGCACGGTGCGCGAGGACTACAGCCCCGGCGGCACCGCGTGGGGCTACCTGCCGCACGACCACGCCCGCTCGCGCGCGTACCGCTGGAGCGAGGACGGCATCGCCGGCATCTGCGACGACCAGCAACGGCTCTGTCTCGCGCTCGCCCTCTGGAACGGCGCCGACCCGATCCTGAAGGAGCGGCTCTTCGGCTTGACGGGCCCCGAGGGCAATCACGGCGAGGACGTCAAGGAGTACTACTACTACCTCGACTCCACGCCGACGCACTCCTACATGCGGATGCTCTACAAGTATCCGCAGGCGGCGTTTCCCTATGCCGATCTCGTCGACACGAACCGCCAGCGCACGAAGCACGACCCGGAGTACGAGCTCGGCGACACCGGGGTGTTCGACGGCGACCGCTATTTCGACGTGTTCGTCGAGTACGCGAAGGCGACTCCCGATACGATCGTCGCCCGGATCACCGCGATCAATCACGGCGGTGACGCCGCGACGCTGCATCTCCTGCCGACGCTGTGGTTCCGCAACACGTGGTCGTGGGGCGGCGCGACGCCGAAGCCGATGCTGCGCGGTGCCGGGGACACGGTCGTCGCCGAGCACGCGGAGCTTGGCGCATACGTTCTCCGCTGTGGCGACGCGGTTGTGCGCGACCGCGGCGACGCCCTACGCACGGGCGTCGCGCCGACGCTCCTCTTCACCGAGAACGAGACGAATGCGGCGCGACTTTTCGGTGTCGCGAACGCGTCGCCGTTCGCAAAAGACGGCATCGACGCGGCGATCGTCCACGATCGTAGCGACGCGGTCAATCCCGCGCGCGTCGGCACGAAGGCGACGGCGCACTGTGCGTGCGATGTTCCAGCGGGCGGTAGCGTCACGATCGACCTCGTGCTGGCGCCTGCGCGGGGCGCCGGTGACGTGCTCGCGTCCGTGCCCGACGTCCTCGCCGCGCGTCGTGCCGACGCCGACGCGTTCTACGCGGCGATCCAGCCAGCGATGCTCGGTGACGACGAGCGCAGCGTCCAGCGCCAGGCCTTTGCGGGCATGCTGTGGTCGAAACAGTTCTATCATTACGACGTCGCGGTCTGGCTCGACGGCGACCCAGGCCCGCCGCCGCCCCCGCACGAGCACACGACGGGCCGCAACCACGCGTGGCGGCACCTCCACGCCGACGACGTCATCTCGATGCCCGACAAGTGGGAGTACCCGTGGTTTGCGGCGTGGGACCTCGCGTTCCACTGCATCCCGCTCGCGCTCGTCGACGCGGACTTCGCGAAGGAGCAGCTGCTGCTCCTCGGCCGCGAGTGGTACCAGCACCCGAACGGGCAGATCCCCGCCTACGAGTGGGCGTTCAGCGACGTCAATCCGCCGGTGATCGCGTGGGCGGCGTGGCGCGTCTACCAGATCGACCGCAAGCAGCGCGGCGTCGGCGACCGCGCGTTCCTCGAGCGCGTCTACCACAAGATGATGCTCAACTTCACGTGGTGGGTGAATCGCAAGGACTCGGAGGGCAACAACGTCTTCGAGGGCGGCTTTCTCGGACTCGACAACATCGGCGTCTTCGATCGCAGCCAGCCGCTGCCGACAGGTGGCCACCTCGAGCAGAGCGACGGCACGAGCTGGATGGCGATGTTCTGCCTCAACATGCTGACGATCGCGCTCGAGCTGGCGCAGCACGATCGCGTCTACGAGGACATCGCGACAAAATTCTTCGAGCACTTCCTCTACATCGCCGCCGCGATGAACGACATCGCCGGCGAGGGCCTCGCGCTCTGGAACGACGAGGACGAGTTCTTCTACGACGTGCTGCACACGGGCGACGGCGAGCACGTGCCGCTGAAGATCCACTCGGCCGTGGGGCTCATCCCGCTGTTCGCGGTCACGACGATCGAGCCGGCGGTTCTCGACGCATTGCCCGAGTTCAAGGCGCGACTGGAATGGTTCCTCGCCCACCGCCCCAACCTCGCCGGCCTCGTGTCGCGCTGGCATGAGCCGGGGAGCGGCGACCGTCGCCTTCTCGGCCTCGTGCGCGGTCACCGCATGAAGTGCGTACTCCGTCGCATGCTGGACGAGACCGAGTATCTCTCGCCCTACGGCGTGCGCGCGCTCTCACGGCGTCACGCCGAGCAGCCGTTCGTGTACGAAGCGGAGGGCGCGCGTTACACCGTCGCGTACGAGCCCGCCGAATCGACGAGCGGCCTCTTCGGCGGCAACTCCAACTGGCGCGGGCCGATCTGGTTTCCGATCAACTACCTGCTGATCGAGTCGCTGCAGGTGTTCCACTACTACTACGGCGACGACTTCAAGGTGGAGTGTCCGACCGGCTCCGGCGCGTACCGCACCTTGCGCGAGGTCGCCGACGAGCTGTCGCGCCGTCTGATCCGCATCTTCACCCGCGACGGTGAGGGCCGGCGCGCCGTCTTCGGCGGCCAGGACCGCCTGCAACGCGACCCGCACTGGCGCGACTACCTCCTCTTCCACGAGTACTTCCACGGTGACAACGGCGCCGGCATCGGCGCCAGCCATCAGACGGGCTGGACGGGGCTCGTGGCGAAGCTGATTCAGCAGCAGGGCGAGCAGGCCGTCGGCGCGCCGGGCCACGGCTCGGTCGTCCCGTACCCGCACCCGCACGTCACGGGGTGAAACGCGGCGAGCGCCGCGGCATCCAACGGCGCGAGAGGTTTCGTCGGATGTCGCTCGTCCCGTACATCGGCCATGGCGTCGGCTTGCGGCCGCCGCATTACCCGCGCGTTCTCGACGGCGGTGCACACGTCGACTGGTTCGAGATCATTGCGGAAAACTTCATGGGCGCGGGCGGCCGGCCGCTCCAGGTCCTCGATGCCGCGCGCGCACTGGCGCCGGTCGCGGTGCACGGAGTGTCACTCGATCTCGGCGGCACAGATCCGTTGAACGAAGCCCACCTGGGGCGCTGGCGTAAGCTGATCGCGCGCTGCGAGCCGGCCTTGGTGTCGGAACACCTGTGCTGGGGAGCGTTCCGTCGTCGCTATGCGCACGATCTCCTGCCGCTACCGTATACCGAGGAGGCGCTCGCGCACGTCGTCGACAGGATCAAGCATGTGCAGGAGCGTCTCGGGCGCCGCATCCTCGTCGAGAACGTGTCGAGCTACGTGACGTTCACGCATTCGACGATGCCGGAGTGGACGTTCGTCGCGGCCGTCGCCGAGCAGGCGGATTGCGGCATCCTCCTCGACGTCAACAACGTCTACGTGAGCGCGGTGAACCACGGCTTCTCCCCGAGCGACTATCTGGCCGGCTTGCCCGCCGACCGCGTCGGGCAGATCCACCTCGCCGGTCACACCGACGCCGGCACGCATCTGATCGACACCCACGATCATCCGGTGCCGGCGCCGGTGTGGGCGCTCTATCGCGAAGCGGTGCGCCGCTTCGGGGCCGTGTCGACGCTCGTCGAGCGGGACGACCACATCCCCGCCTTCGACGAGCTCGTCGCCGAAGCGGAGCACGCGCGCGCCCTCGAGGCGGAGGTACTCGATTCGTGCGCCGACGTTGCGTGAGCCGGAACGGCGCGATGTACGCGCCGACCTTGGACGAGCTGCAAGCGCTCTTCTGGACCGCCATCTCGACGGTGCCGGGAGAGGTCACGGCGACGCCGCCCCTCCTCGACGTCGTCGCGCCGAGCGCGACGCTCGATCGCCGCGCCCGGCTGCGCGTCTATGCCGACGCGTACCTGTGGCGTCTCGTCGACGTCCTGCGCGAGGACTTCCCGCGGGTCGCGACGCTGCTCGGTGACGACGCGTTTGCCGAGACGGCGCGGCGCTACCTGAAGGACAACCCGTCGACGTGTCCGTCGGTCACGCAGCTCGGGCGGCGCTTCCCGGCATTTCTCGCGTCGTTGCCCGATGCACCGCCGCATCTCGCCGACCTCGCGCGGCTCGAGCGTGCTCGCCTCGAGGTCTTCGCGGCTGCGGACGCCGATCGGCTGACCGTGCCGGCACTGCGCGCCGTCGACGCCGCCGAGTGGCCGCAGCTCCCGTTACGCGCGATTCCGGCACTGCGGATCCTGCGCCTGCGGTGGCCGGTGCAGCGGCTGTGGACCGACGACGCCGCGGCCATCGTCGAGTCTGCCCCGGCCGTCCTCCGGATCTGGCGCGCGGCCGACTATCAGGTGTTCCACGCCATCATCGACGGTCGGGCGGCGCGCGCCTTGACGCGCCTGATCGCCGGGTGCTCGTTCGGCGAGATGTGCGCGGTGTTCGCCGATCTGCCGGACGCGCGCGCCGCGGCCGACGCGGTCGGCCTGCTCGCGCGCTGGGTCGAGGACGGCATCGTCGCGGCCCCCGCTCGCGTCCCGTACGTCCCGGCGCGGACGCTCGCGGCAGGCGCCGCGCGCAGGTGACGCGTCGCCGGTGACGCGACTCCCGTGCGGAAGGCCGCGCCCTCACTTGTTTCCACATTGAGCACGACGTTGCGGCGCGCTACCTCGGACGATCGGGGAAGCCGCCGTGCATCGCGTGCTCGCATCACTGGCGCTCGTCGCGCTCTCTGCCACCGTCGCCGCGGCGGCAGCACCGTCGTACCGGATCGACGCGCCGTTCATCCGTGACCGCGCCGGACGTGCCGTCTTCTTTCACGGCGTCAACGCCGTCTGGAAGCTCACGCCCTATTACCCGCCGTCGACGCTCTTCGGCGACAGCGAGGCGACGAGCTACTTCGATCGGCGCGATGCGGACTTTCTCGCATCGAACGGCTTGAACAGCGTCCGTCTGGGCGTCCTTTTCGTCGGCGTCGAGCCGGCGCGCGGCGTAATCGACGAGCGCTACCTCGATCGCATCGCGCGCATCGTGAAGCTGCTGAAACGGAGCGGCGTCACCGTGCTGCTCGATTTCCATCAGGACCTCTACAACGAGCGCTACGCGGGCGAGGGCTTTCCCGACTGGGCGACGATCGACGACGGCATTCCGGCGACGAACGAGCTCGGCTTTCCCGGCAATTACTTCACGCCGGCGGTGACGCGCGCGTTCGACAACCTGTGGGCGAACCGCGACACGCTGTGGGACGAGTACCGGAACGCGTGGCAGCACGTCGCGGCGCGCTTCGGCGGCATGCGGAACGTCGTCGGCTACGACCTCTTCAACGAGCCGTGGCCGGGGAGTCAGGTCTCGACCTGCGCCAACCCGGAAGGCTGCCCGGTGTTCGATACGCAAGTCTTGCAACCGTTCTACGAGCACGTGGTCGCCGGCATCCGCGCCGCCGACGCGCGGAGCATCGTCTGGTGGGAGCCGAACGTCACCAACGATTTCGGCGCCGCGAACGGCGTCGGCACGATCACGCCGATCGGGGATCCGGCGTCGAACCAAGGTATCTCGTTCCACGCGTACTGCCTGATCGGCGGGCTCGCCCCGGGCGTATCGCGCACCAACGATCCCGCCTGCCCGACGCAGGAGCAGCTCGCCTTCCAGAACCAAGTCGGCGCGGCGGCACGCAACGGCTCAGGGCTGTTCCTCACCGAGTTCGGCGCCTCCGACGAGAGCGCCGACATCGCGCGCGTCGCGGCGCAAGCTGACGCCGCGATGATCTCGTGGCACTACTGGGCGTACGGGAGCTGGAGCGACCCGACCGGGAACCCGAACGAGGAAGGTCTCTTCGCCGACGACCTCGATCGGCCGGGATCGCTGAAGCAGGCGAAGGCCGATCTCCTCATCCGCACGTACCCGCAAGCGGTCGCGGGGACGCCGCAATCGTTCGCGTTCGATCCGACGACGAAACGCTTCACGTTGACGTACGAGGCGGCGCCGACGATCCGTAAGCCGACGATCGTCTTCGTCCCCGTTGCGCGCCACTACGGCGGGCACTACGAGGTCGCGATCACCGGCCCGGCGCGGGTGACGTCGGCGCCGGACGCGCCGCTCCTTCAGGTACGCAACACGGGCGACCCGGGCGTCGTCACCGTGATGGTGAAGATACCCCGGTCGTGACGGCAACGGCGCCGCGCTCGATCGCGCGGTCGCGCTCCGGATCCGCGCGCGCCCGGGTATCTCTACTTGATCGTCAGGCCCGCGACGCCGAAGACGCTGCCGTTGCCGCCGCCCTGGATGAGGCGGATGGCGCGGATCTCGATCGCGTCGCCGGCGTTGACCGCCCCGCCCGGGAACGACGACGTCGCGAGCGGGAACTTCTGCGACAGCTTCCCGGCGACGATGTCGAACGTGAACATCACCGTGACGAGCGCGCCGTTCGGCTTGATGACGTCGATTTGGAAGTTGTTGTTGGTGACGTTGGCGGGCATGCTCAACGCGTCAACGACCCCCGCGAGCTTCAGCTGGAATGTTACGAACCCGGTGCTCACCTTGGCGCTCGCCTTCGACGTCTTCGTCAAGGAGATCGTCGCGGCCGATCCGGCCGGCGGGCTCGTGATCGTCGTTTTGTAGTTGGTGGCTGGTGGCGGCGTCGCCGACGCCGGACCGGCGGCGAAGGCGAGCGTCAGCGCGACCGTGATGCTTGCGGCGAGAGAGACGGCTCTGAGCAGGGCACGAGGCTTCATACTGGAACCCCTTTCGTGGTTGAGGACACAAGCCGCCCACGGGAGCGGCGTGGAGCCTCCTTGCTCCACGACGGTCGGCGACGTGCGATATTGCTGCTATGCGAGGTGCTTCGTCAACGATAATCGACAGCGCGAGCTGTCGTATCGATCGGCGCAGGACGTTTCAGTCGTCATACCGTATGGATTCTGCGCCATACCGACCCAATTCCGTAGGGAGCCCGTATTGGCCGGCGGGTTACGGCGTCGGCGGCTCGATGCGGAAATACCAGGTCGAGAGCGCGCTTACATCGACGTCGGGACCGCTCGCGTCGCGGGCGCGGACGAGCGGGCGAATCTCCGCGGGATCGGTGACGCGCATCGCCCGCTGCTCGTAGAGCTTGCCGCCGACGCGCAGCACGACGCGGTCGTCGGCCAGCACCTCTTTCGGCCACGTCTTGTGCGCCGCGAGCATCGAGGGCACGTACAGCACGCCGTCGCGCAAGATGTAGCTCGTGGTGAGCGATCGTGGCGACGCGGGGTTCACCTCGATCTCGAGATGGCTCGCGCCGGCGAGGATCGGCGACCAATCGCGCACCGGCTCGGTGACGCGGACGCCGCTCAGCTTGCCGCCGGGAAACGGCCCGAGCGGTCCGTCGGAGAAGCGGGCGACGACGGCCAAAGCTACGACGAGCGCCGCGGTGACGACGAGCCCGATCGTCAGCCGACGCAGCATGCCGCCGTCATGCCGCGCCGGCGCATCTCACGCAACGTGCGGGGTCAGGACGCGCCGGCCCACGGCGGCGCGATCCCCGTCGTGGCGCGTCGTCACCGTCGGCGCGATCCCCCTTGTGTCAGCCCGAGGCTCGGTTAGCGTACCGCTCGCGGAGGAACGCACCCGATGATCGATCTCTACACGTGGACGACGCCCAACGGCCGCAAGATCTCCATCATGCTCGAGGAGACGGGACTCCAGTACAAAGTGATTCCCGTCGATCTCGGGAAGGAGGAGCAGCACTCGGCGCGCTTCACCGCCATCAACCCGAATCAGAAGATCCCGGCGATCGTCGACCACGACCTCGACGGCGAGCCGCTCGCGATCTTCGAGTCGGGAGCGATCCTGGTCCATCTCGCCGAGAAAACCGGCCGCTTCCTGCCGCGCGACGTCCGCGGGCGCGCCGCGGTCATGCAGTGGCTGATGTACCAGATGAGCCAGGTCGGTCCGATCATCGGTCAGACCGGGCACTTCGTGAATCAGGCACCGGAGAAGATCCCCTACGCCATTCAGCGCTTCATCAACGAGTCGCTGCGCATCATCGCCGTGCTGAACGCGGGTCTCGCCGAGCGCGAGTATCTCGCGGGCGACTACTCGATCGCCGACATCGCGACGTATCCGTGGGTCGTCGCCGCGTGGGGTCCGTTCCAGTCGATGATGCCGGAGAAGGTCGGCGAGCTCGGGAGCGTCCGCCGCTGGCTCGACGCGGTCGGCGCGCGCCCCGGGGTGCAGCGCGGGATGAAGATCCCGGCGTGACCGCCTAGGGTAGCGGCCACGGCACGCACGGAGCCCTACCGGCCGCCGAACTTCGCGACCACCGTGCGGGCGAGCGGTACGCAGGGTAAATCGACGTGACTGCGGTGAAGCACATCGACGATCTGCGGGGGGTCGGCAAGCTCGCCGTCGAGGCGACGAAAGCGGTGACCGATCTCGTCGAGGCGATGCAGGGCGCCATCGGCGGCCCACCCGCGCGGCTCTTTAGCGCCCCGGTGTACGCGACCATCCGTGGGATCACGTCGGTCGTCGGAGGCATCCTCGACAGCGCCCTGGCGCAACTCGCACCGTTCCTTGGTGAGGGGACGGCAAGTCCGGAACGCGGGGCCGCGCTCGCCGCACTCAACGGCGTCCTCGGGGACTATCTGGCCGAGACCAGGAACCCGCTCGCGATCGAGATGCGCCTCGCGCGCCCCGAGGGCGCGTCAGCGAAGTCCAAGATCGCCGTGTTCGTCCACGGCTCCGCGATGAGCCGTCGGGTGTGGCAGGCGCGGCGCGATCTCGGCTACACACCCGTGTACCTGGACTACAATAGCGGCCTACACGTCTCGACGAACGGGCGCGCGTTCGACGCATTGCTCGAGACGCTCGTCGCCGAGTGGCCGGTGCCCGTCGACGAGATCGCGATTGTCGCGCACAGCATGGGCGGGCTGCTTACGCGCGGCGCGTGTCACTACGCGGAGGAGGCGAAGCATCGGTGGCGCGACAAGCTGCGGACGATCATCTTCCTCGGGACGCCGCACCATGGCGCGCCGCTCGAGCGCGCCGGCAACTGGCTCGAGACTCTTCTCGGCGTGACGCGCTACAGCGCGCCGTTCGCGCGACTCGGGAAGATCCGCAGCGCCGGTGTGACCGACTTGCGGTTCGGAAACGTCATCGACGAGCACTGGCAGGGACGCAATCGCTTCGAGCTTGGCACCGACGCGCGCACGCCGGTTCCTCTGCCCACCGGCGTCGAGTGCTATACGATCGCGGCGGAGCACGACGGCCTCGTTCCGCTCGCGAGCGCGATGGGTGAGCATCCGAATCCGGCATTGAGGTTGGATTTTCCGCCGTCGCGCCGCTTCGTGGCGGAAGGTGTCGGGCACATTCAGGTACTCCGCGAGTCCGCGGTGTGGGAACAGATCGAGCGCTGGCTCCTCGCTTCCGATACATGATGGCACGGCAGGTACCGGGGAAGCCGATGGGCGCGGATTACGTCGATCGCGTGCTCTGGTAGCAGATCACCCAGTGCCGCCGGTGACGTCCTTGCAGGCGTCGACGGACGGCAGCACGAGGGCGTTTCTCAAAATATTCACCGCGTCGGTGACGCTGATCCGCCCGTCGGCGTTGACGTCGCATACGGCGATCGGACACGTCGCCGGCAGCTCCGCCGCCGCGCGCAGCGCCGCGATGCCGTCGCTTTCCTCGATGTCGCCGTTGTTGTTGGCGTCGCCGCAGATCGGGATGATCTGCGCGCGCACCGGCGCGCACGTCAGTGCCGCGGCGACGACGATGGCGAAGGCGATGCGGAGCATGGACGACCCGTCGAGGCGCAGCGATAGCGTGGACACGCGCGGTGCGCAACGGCGGCGTGTCACGGCGACGCACACGGTTGCGACCGACACGGTTGGAGCACCACGTCCGTGCTTGCCCTGCACCGTGAGGAGCGTATGAAGGGGCGCCATGCAGGCGCAGGTCGTCAGAGGAATTGTGTCGATCGCCGTCGTGATCGCGCTCGGCGTGGGCGCGGGTTGCGGCGGAGGTGGTGGCGGAGGGAACGACAACGGCGGTCCGGGCGAGCCGACGCGAACGCCGACTCCGGCACGCACGTCCCCACCCGCTCCGACGCAAACGATCGTCGGCGCGACTCCGACCGCCCACACCTCCGCAACCGCGACAACCGTCGTCATGACACCAACGGCGGTCGACGACGCGACGCCTTCCAACCCGGTGCCGACCGCGACGCCAGCCGGCGCCCAGGGGAGCGCGACCGTCACGTTCACGATGAGCGCGAACGCCGGGACGGTCCTCGGCTTCCAGTTTTCGGTGCCCCCGACGGCGAAAGGCAGGTTCAGCGGCAGCGCCGCGTTGGTCCACTGCTCGACGCCGTCCCGCGAGCTGTTCACCAAGAACGGCAAGGACGACGGGACCCTGATCCTGTCGCTCGCGTTTCCGACGCCGCTCGCGCTGCCGGCCACGATAATCTGCACGTTCGACGTCACCGCGGGGCAGCAGCTGTTGGCGACCGACGTCACGATCAGCGATAAGGAGGTCACCATCCTCAGCAACGATCAGAAGGGCGTCGTCGGCGACCCGAGCATGCTCGTTGTCGACATTAGCGTGTCGTAATCCCGGAGCTGCCATGGCGATCGAGCACGGCGTCATCAAGCAGATCGCGTACGTCGTCGACGACCTCGACGCCGCGATCGCGAGCTGGGTCGAGATCGTCCACGCCGGCCCGTTCTTTCGCATCGACAACGCGCAGGTCGAGGACATGCGCTACCGCGGCCACGGCGCCGAGGCGCGGATGTCGCTCGCGGTCGGCAATTCCGGCGGCGTCCAGATCGAGCTCATCCAGCTGATGGACGCCGCGCCGTCGGTGTACCGCGAGCTGCCGCGCGGCGTGCACCACCTCGCGCTCCTCGCGCGCGACTTCGAGGCGGAATCGGCGCGGCTCGAGCGCCTCGGCCACCCGGTCGCGTGGGCGCTCACGCTGCCCGGTATCTGTCGCGTCCACTATCACGACACGCTCGCGCGCTTCGGCCACTTCATCGAGCTGTGGGAGAGCACCGAGACGTTCCGCGCCATCCTCGAGATGGTCGAGGACGCCGCGCACGGCTGGGACGGACGCGACCCGGTGCGGCGGTTCTCGCCGTGAGCGGCTCGACGCAGCCGCGGTATCCGCGACGTTCGCGGAGTTGAAAGGAGCCCCATGCCCGGTCCGATGGAAGGCGTCCGCGTCGTCGAGCTCGGATTCTGGGTCGCAGGCCCGTCGGCCGGCGGCATCCTCGCCGACTGGGGCGCCGACGTCGTCAAGATCGAGCCGCCCGACGGCGATCCGTTTCGCGGACTCTTTCTCCGCGGTCTCGGCGTCGACGTGGCGATCAATCCGCCGTTCGAGCTCGACAACCGCGGCAAGCGCAGCATCGCGCTGAACTACGCGGAGCCGCGCGGCCGCGAGATCGCGCTCGAGCTCGTCGACCGCGCCGACGTCTTCCTCACCAACATCCGGCCCGGGGCGCTCGAGCGCGCCGGGCTCGACTACGCGAGCCTCGCCGCGCGCAACCCGCGGCTCGTCTACGCGAGCGTCACCGGCTACGGCTTGACCGGCCCGGACCGCGACCGGGCCGCGTTCGACATCGGCGCCTTCTGGTCGCGAACCGGCATCGCCGCCGCGCTCACGCCCGCCGGCACCGATCCACCGTATCAGCGCGGCGCCATGGGTGATCACACCGCCGGCATCACGGCGGTCGCCGGGATCAGCGCGGCGCTCCTCGCGCGCAACCACACCGGACGCGGGCAGCTGATCTCCACCTCGCTGCTCCGACTCGGCATTTTCACCCTCGGGTGGGACACCAACATCAAGCTGCGCATGGGCGCGTCCGCGACGCCGATGACGCGCACCAAGACGCCGAACCCGCTGATCAGCTGCTATCACGGCAGCGACGGCCGGTGGTTCTGGCTCCTCGGCCTGCAAGGCGATCGCCTGTGGCCCGATCTCATCCGCGCGATCGGCCGTCCCGATCTCCTCGACGACGCTCGCTTCTGCAACTTGAGTGGACGCCGCGAGTATTGCCCCGATCTCGTCCGCGAGCTCGACGCCGTGTTCGCGACGAAGCCGACGTCGGAGTGGGCGGAGATGTTCGATCGCGAGGGCGTCTGGTGGGCACCGGTGCAGACGATCGACGAGGTCGTCGACGATCCGCAAGCGATCGCGTGCGGCGCCTTCGTCGACGTGCCGCTCCCCGAGGGCGGCAGCGCCCGCATGGTGTCGTCGCCGGTCGATTTCTCCGAGACGCCGTGGGCGCCGCGCGCAGCCACACCCGAGCTCGGCCAGCACACCGAGGAGATCCTGCTCGAGCTCGGCTACGACTGGGACGCGATCGCGCGGCTGAAAGAGGAGAAGGTCGTTCCCTGAGCGCGCGCTCCGACGGACGTCTACGAGGATGCACGCCGAGCGCAGGGTGCGCGAGGCGGTTACCGAATCTTCTCGCGCAGCAGCGCGCGCTGCAGCTTGCCGGTCGGTGTGCGCGGCAGCGCGTCGACGTACACGACCCGCTTCGGACGCTTGAAGCGCGGCAGCCGCTCGCCGCAGAGGTGGTCGATGCGCGCACGCAACTCACGCCGTTCATCGTCACGTGGTCGCGTGTCGCCGGTCGCCGCCGCGACGCAGGCGACCAGCTCGAGAAAACCACTCGCGTCCGACACACCGATGACGGCGCATTCACGCACGCCGGCGACCGTCGCGATCACCTCCTCGACGTCGAGCGGTGACACCCATTGTCCGGAAATCTTCAGGAGATCGTCGCGGCGGCCGAGGACACGGATGGTGCCGTGCTCGTCGGCGACGGCGTGATCGCCGGTGACGAACCAGCTGCCGACGAACGCGCGGCGCGTCGCCTCGGCGCGCTGCCAGTAGCCGGCGGCGATGCTGTCGCCGCGCACGCGCAGCGCGCCGGGCGTGCCGGGCGCGACCGCGGCTCCGTCGTCGTCGACGAGCTGGACGTCGTAGCCCGGTACCGGACGGCCGAGCGTTCCCGGGACGCACGACCCGGAGGTGTTGGACAGGAAGATATGCAGCGTCTCCGTCGACCCCAAGCCGTCCAGGATCTCGACGCCGAAGCGGCGGCGCCATTCGTGGAAGATCGCCTCCGGAAGCGCCTCGCCCGCGGAGACGCAACGTCGGATGCGCGCGCACGCCGCCGCGGCGTCCGGCGGCGTGTGCTCGAGCAGCGCCCGATACGCGGACGGCACCGCGAAGAAGAGCGACGGCGTCTCCTCGACGAGCGTCCTCCACGCGCGCTCCGGCGAGAACGGGTCCGACGAGAGGATCGTCGTACCGCCGGCCGCGAGCGGGAAGTAGAGGCTCGCGCCGAGGCCGTACGCGAAGAAGAGCTTCGAGGTCGAGTATGCGACGTCGTCCGTGCTGGTCGCGAGGATCGCTCGCCCGTAGCTCGCGAGGACGTGCGGGATGGCGCGATGCGCGTGGACGACCGCTTTCGGGCGGCCGGTCGTGCCCGAGCTGTAGAGCCAGAACGCGGGATCCTCCGCGTCGGTGGGAAACGGCTCGTCGCCGATGCCGGCGATGCCGACGCTGCCGGCACGCTCGCGGCGAGCGTGGTCGTCGATCGCGGCCGCGAAGCTTCCGCCGCCGTTCGGGTCCACGGTCAAGAGCACCGGCGCCCGCCGCGCGAACCCGGTCTCGCGGCGCAACGCTTCTGCCACCTCATCGACGGTGATCACCACGCGCGCGCGGCTCTCGTGCACGAACGGCAGGTACGCGTCCGGACGGAGAAACGAATTGACGACGACGGGCACGCTGCCGTTCCACATCGCCCCGAGAAACGCGACGACGAGCTCCGGACAGTCGGGCAGCGCGATGAGCACCCGCTGCTCTTCTTCGACGCCGAGCGCCGCAAACGCCGTCGCGGCCGCGCGGACACGGCCCCGCAGCTCGCCACGCGTCATGTCCAACCGGCGCGCCGCCGAGCGCACGCGGATCGCGATCAACGCGTCATCGCCGGCGCGAAGGATCTCCGCCGCCGCGTTCACGACGACGCGAGGCGCGGCAGGACGCGATCGGTGAAGAGCGTGAACGTCTCGTGGCTGAGCGGCGCGCAGAGCAGGTAGTCGAGCGGCAGCTCCTCGCGCAGGCGCGCGATCTCGTCGACGACCGCATCCGGGGTGCCGTAGATGATGACGCCGTCGAGGTAGCGCTCGATCGGATCGACGCGCGCGGCCGTCTCCACCGCCGGCACGCCGAATCCGACGACGCTCTTCAGCACGCCGTGCTGTGGCCCGGCGTACGAGTCGACGAGCCACTGCGCGCCGCGCCGCGCCGTCTCCTCGGCCGCCGCGCGCGTCGGCGCGATCGCGAGCAGACGCGCCATCGGGATCTGGCGTCCCACGGTCGGATGACCCGCGGCCTCGAGCTCCCGCTGGTAGAGCGCGCGCTTGGACGCGATCTCGTGGTGGCTCGAGTGCGGGTCCATCATGATCGTGAACCCCGCGGCTGCCGCGCGGCGGATCGCGTCCGGGGACGACGCCGCGAGCCAGACCGGCGGATGCGGTCGCTGCTGCGGCTTCGGCAGCACCTCGAGGCCTTCGAACTCGTAGTAGCGTCCTTTGTACGTGAGGCGCTCGTCGGTCCAAGCGTGCAGCACGATGTCGACCGCCTCTTGGAAGCGCGCCGCGCTCTCCGCTTGCGGCACGCCGAACGCGGTGAACTCGGTCGGATCGAAGCCGCGGCCGGCGCCCCAGTTCACCCGCCCGCCGGAGAGGACGTCGAGGAACGCGACCTCCTCCGCGAGCCGCAGTGGATGGTACAGCGCGGCGAGCGAGACCGCGGTCCCGATGCGCAAGCGCTTCGTCCGCGCGGCAACGTGCACGCCCATCATGTGGATCGACGGGCAGACGCTGAACGTGTGGAAATGGTGCTCGGCGAGCCAGACGGCGTCGTACCCTGCCCCGTCCATGACCTCGATGCGCTGCAGCGCGCGCTCGTAGACGATCTCGATCGGGACGCGCCGCTCGGGCCAGCTGAAGAACTGGAGGATTCCGGCCTTCATGGGCACGCCCGGTTCACGGGGACGCCGTCAACGTCGTCACGCCGCTCTCGTCGTCACGCCTCGTTCGAGCGGACGTAGGCGAAGTCGACGGGCTTGGCATTGATGCCGCGCGCCGGCGGCGCGATCCAGCTGGCGAACTTTCCCGGCTCCGTCACCGCATGCGCCATCAGGCTGCGCACGTAGGCGTGGTCGGCGTCCGTCGGCAGAAACTCGCCTTCCCGCCGGCGGAACTCGGCCTCGCTGATCCGCCGCCCGGCCGGATCGAAGAACGCCCCGGCAAAGGTGCCGACGGCGCGATGGAAGCGCTCCGACGGCAGCGCGAACGTGACGCCGAGGTCGGCGACGAGCTTGTTCCACTTGTCGACCGCGGCCTGACAATCGTCGGCGTACGCGCTCCGGACCTGGAGGTTCACGGCCAGGCGAGGCGCGACCTCCTGCGTGACGATCGCACCCGCCTCGAGGAGCTCGACGCGCGCCGCGCCCTCGAGCAGCACGTGATCGGGGTAGCGCTCCTCTTGCGGCCGGCCCTTCAAGCCGGCGCCGAAATACGCGGCGCCGTTGGTCGACACCTCGGAGCCGAAGAGATCGAGCGAGACCGTGTACCAGAAGTTGAGAGAGCGCTGCAGCATGTCGAACGGGAGCGCACCCTCGGCGTGCGGATCCTTGCCCTGGCGGACGAGCTCGGCGGTGCGCTGCACGGTGCGGGCGACGCCGGTCTGGCCGACGAACATGTGGTGTGCCTCTTCCGTCAGCATGAAGCGGCAGGTGCGCGCCAGCGGATCGAACGCCGACTCGGCGAGCGAGAGCAGCTGAAACTTGCCGTCGCGGTCGGTGAAGGTCGTGAACATCATGAACGACAGCCAGTCGTCGATCGGCTGGTTGAACGCTTGCAGAATACGCGGCTTGTCGGCGTCGCCGGAGCGGCGCTGCAAGAGCGCCTCCGCCTCCTCGCGGCCGTCGCGCCCGAAATACGTGTGCAGCAGGTAGACCATCGCCCAGAGGTGGCGTCCTTCCTCGACGTTCACCTGGAAGAGGTTGCGGAGATCGTAGAGCGAGGGGCAGCTGTGCCCGAGTCGGCGCTGCTGCTCGACCGACGCCGGCTCGGTGTCGCCTTGGGTGACGATCAAGCGTCGCAGCGCGTTCCGGTGCTCGCCCGGCACCGCGCTCCACACCGGCGCGCCGTACTGATCGCCGAAGCCGATGCGGCGATCGGGCTGCGGGTCGGCGAGGAAGATGCCCCAGCGATAGTCGGGCATGCGCACGTAATCGAAGTGCGCCCAGCCGTCGGCGCCGACGTCGACGGCGGTACGGAGATACACCTCGTGCTGCTGGAAGCCGTCGGGGCCCATGTCGCGCCACCAGTCGAGGAAGCCGGGCTGCCACTGCTCCATGGCGCGCTGCAGGCGCTTGTCGGAGGAGAGCTCGACGTTGTTCGGGATCTTCTCGTGCAACGACACGGTGCTCATCGAAGCGGTCCTTTCACGCCATCACGTCCGGCGCCAGTCGAACGTGGGGCGCTCACCCGCTTTGCCGTAGAGCGTGAGCGCGCCGTTCTCGCCGGTCGCGTTCGGACGGGTGAAGATCCAGTTCTGCCACGCCGACAGGCGTCCGAAGATCTTCGTCTCGAGCGTCTCCGGCCCGGGGAAGCGCAGGTTCGCCTCCATCGCGGTCAGCGCGTCGGGGCTCATCGCCGCGCGCTCCTCGATCGCCATCCGCAGCTCGTCCTCCCAGTCGATGCCGTCGGGCGCGAAGGTGACGAGGCCGGCACGCAGCGCGTCCTCGGGTCCGAACGGCTCCGCATGATCGAGCACGGCGCGCGCCCGTGCGGCGTCGCCGTCGAACCGCGCGACGAGCCGCGACAGCCCGGAGCCGGTCGGCAGAAGGCCGTCGTTCAGCGGTGACAGCGCGAGCGTGATCGGGGTCTCCGGATCGGCGAGCATGTAGGCGCGATCGGCCGCGAGCACGAGCTCGAGGAGTGAGCCCGCGAACGCCGAGCCGCCGTCGACGAGCGCGTAGAACGTACGCGCGGTGACGTCCAGGCGCTTCAGGACGCGGCGCTGCAGCAAGAGCACCTCGCGCACGAGCCAGTGCGCGCGGTGCTCGAGCAGCATGCGATCGACCGCGAGCACCGCCTCGGGATCGCCGGCGGTACGCAGGAGGACGAGGCCGATCTCCGGCTCGTTGACGCGCATGTGGAGGAGCGCGTCGTCGAGCTCGCGCCACGCGGCGATGCCCCAGGCGCGCGCGCCCGCAGCGACCAGCGCCTCGGGTGTCGACGGCTGCGCCGCGCGCGGCGCGCGCACGAGGAGGGTCGCGACGCGACGGTCGCGGTCGAAGGTGAGCGACACGTGCTCGTACTCGAGCGCGTCGGCGGAGGTGCGGCGCTCGAGCGGCGGCAGCTCGATCCCGCGCGCGCCCTCCGGCCGGTCGCTCCGCCGGGCGAGCTCGCGGGCGCGCGTGCGGACGCGCTCGTCGAAGCGCGACCGCGGCACGACCTCGTCGACGAGCTTCCACTCGACCGCGCGCGCGCCGCGCACGCCTTCCGCCGTCGTCGCGAAGAAGTCGGCGTGGTCGCGCCGCACGCGCCGCTTGTCGACGAGGCGCGTGAGGCCGCCGGTCCCCGGCAGCACGCCGAGGAGCGGCACCTCGGGCAGCGACACCGCGGAGGAGCCGTCGTCGACGAGCAGGATCTCGTCGCAGGCGAGCGCGAGCTCGTAGCCGCCGCCGGACGCGGTACCGTTCAGCGCGCACAGCGTCGCGATGCCCGACTCACGGCTCATCTCCTCGAGGTGAAGCCGCGTCTCGTTCGTGAACTTGCAGAAGTTCACCTTGAACGCGTGCGTGCTCTGCCCGAGCATCTTGATGTTCGCGCCGGCGGAGAAGATCCGGTCGCGCAGCGACGTGATCACGAGCACGCGCACCTCGGGATGCGAGAAGCGCAGCCGCTGGAGCGCGTCGGCGAGCTCGATGTCGACGCCGAGATCGTACGAGTTGAGCTTCAAGGCGTAGCCGGGCGCGAGGCCAGCGCTCTCGTCGACGCACATCCCGAGGGTCGCGGCGTCGTCCTCGATGGTGAGCTGCCAGTGCCGGTAGCGCGCGGGATCGGTCGCGAACGAGACCGCTTCCATGTCCTGCTCGTAGCGGAGGCCGTCGAGGGTCGCAACGACGCCACGCGCGATCGGCGCGTAGCGGCCAGCCGGCGGTCGTTTGCGCAAGGAGAGCGGGCGACTACGGTGGAGGCCGAAGGAGGGCGGGATATGGCGATCACGGTGAAACGCATCACGTTGTGGCGCACGGAAGTCGACAACCGGCCGGGGGTGCTCGCGAGAACGCTCGAGCCGCTGGCGAGCGCGGGCGCCGATCTGCGCCTCGTCATGGGCTATCGGTTTCCGCAGATGGCGGAGCGCGCGGCAATCGAGCTCTATCCGATCAGCGGCAAACGCGTCACGGCGGCGGCGCAGCAGGCGGGGCTCGCGGAGTCGAAGGATATCCCGTGTCTCCTCGTCGAGGGCGACAATCGGCCGGGGCTCGGCGCGGCGATCGGCCGCGGTCTCGCAGACGCCGGGATCAACCTCGCATTCGTGATGGCGCAAGTGCTCGGCCGGAGGTTCACGGCCGCGATCGGCTTCGACGACGAGAGCGCGGCGACGAACGCCGCGCGCGTGATCAAGCAGGCGGCACGGCCAGCTGCGACGAAGCGCCCCCGTGGGCGGTAGCGGTCCCGATCGGCGTCAGCGAAGGTCGCGGCGACGGAGCCACTGCGAGCGTCGGACGGGCTTCGCGCAGCAGCCGGGGGACTAACCCGCTGGAGCAATCGCCAGGTCGTGCAACTCTGCACGTGTCCGGCGGCGATTTTCGCTTGATCCACCGAAGGTCGCCACGGCACGACTCCTGCGCGTAGCTGCCGTATGCGAAAACTCCCCGCGGTCGTGCTCGGCGCGATGGTCGCCGTCGGACCGCACTTCTCGGCGGACGCGGCCACGACGACGCCGGTCGCGTTCCCTGGCGCGAGCGCACGTCCGAACGTCCGCGGCGATCAGGTCATCTTCTACTACGACGCGCGCGACGGCTTCACGACCTTCATCAACATCCGCAACGAGGCCGCGACCGAGCTGAAAGTCGAGCTGGACTTCTACGGACCGACCTTCACGACGCCGTTCACCGAAACAGTGACCTTGCCGGCGACGAATGGGACGAACGGCGCTCCCGGCATCGGCGGCCTCTTGGTGATCGACGTCGGTGCGTTGCGCACGAGCGGCCTCGCCGCGACGCCCGGCGTGGCCTTCGCGACCGTCGTGAACGCCACCGGCCAACCGGTCGTGAGCCGCGGCCTCTCGGGCAACTTCACGGTCGCGAACATGGCGACCGGCTCCGCCTGGGGTTCGCCGGGCGCGGCGCGAAGCGCGATCCATCCGCCGACACTCGGGGCCGACCCGTGCGCGCCCAAGCCGCCGTCGCCGACGCTCGGCAGCGTGATCGACGGGACGAGCGTGCTGCTGGCGCCCATTCAACCGACCAACGCCGACCTGTCCGTCTACTACGATCCCGCGACGCTGCCGCCCGCCGCCGTCGGCGGCAACCAGCTGATCTTCGTCTCGTTCGTCGACGTCCCCGGCACGACGTTCACCGTGGCTGCGGCGCCGACACATTGGACGTTCACGCCCGTCCGCAACACCGGCGAGGGAATCGCGTCCGGGTTCTTCAACGTCAGCGGACTCACCGTCAGCGATCTGGTCTCGGTCGCCGGCCCCGGGGCGAATGGCTCGAGCGGCTCCATCCTCTTCAACGCCGACCCGAATCCGGCGCAGCTGACGCGGCTCGTCTACTTCAACGAGACGATCGGGACGTTCAGCACGGGATATCTGCTGCCGCGTCGCTGACGCGCGAAGAAATTGGAGCGGGGGCGCGCGAAGAAGTTGGAGCGGGGGCGCGCGGGGGGCGGGGTCTGCACCCGACGTGCGCAAGAGGGTAGGTTGGCGCACCACGGGTGCAGACCCCGACCCCCGCGCGCCCCCGCTCCAACTTCTTCCGCGCGTCAGCGATGTGGAGCCGATCCCGCTCCGTTGGTGCCATCGCCGATCTTCTCCTCCCGTTGCCACCGTCGCTGTCGCGTGTCACACCTGAGGAATGCGGGCTCTTTGTTTTGTTGCGATCCTTGGTCTCGCGATTCCGTCCTTCGCGGCGGCGGCACAATCGGGTACCGAGACCTCGGACGGGCTGCGGAGTGTGACCGTAGGCGATCTCGCGGCGCTGCGGACCAGCGGTAAAGTCGTCGTTCTCGACGCGAATGGGCCGGAGACTCGTAGCCGCTACGGGGTGATTCCCGGCGCGGTCCTGCTCACGCATTATGACGACTACGACGTGGGGCGCGAGCTGCCGACCGATCGGGGGCGCAGGCTCGTCTTCTACTGCGCCAACGAGCGTTGCATGGCGTCCCACAAAGCGGCGCAACGCGCGATCGACGCTGGATTCACGGACGTGAGCGTGCTGCCGGCGGGGATCATGGGCTGGAAGAACGCCGGCCAGCCTACCGGTACTTTGTAGCGGCCGCTGCCGCCTCGCCGGTCGAGGCTGTCGCCTAACGACGGTACCCGCGATTCCTACCGCGCGGTACCGCTGCCCATGCGGGCCCGCCGATTGGACTGTCGCGGTGCCGTTTTCTATTGATAGCTCATGCTGACATCTAGACGGCTCCAATGGCTCGCTGTCCTCGTGTTCGTGGCGGTCGCTGGTGCGCGCGTCGCTCTCGCCGACGAGCTCGAGACCCGCGAGCACCCGACGACCGACGCGACCATCCCGACGAGCACGTGGCCGGGAACGCCCTCCGACAAGTTCCCGCAGCCGGGCGAGATCATCGGCCCGGAAAGCGCCGAGCGCGTGAAAGGCCTGGTCGCCGACGGCATCCTCTGGTGCGTGAAACGCGGCATGACGCTCGAGATCGTGCCCTACAAAGAGATTCCGATGCCGCCGAACTACCAGGAGGCAACGGAGAAGTACGCGGCGCAGGTCAAGCTGCTTCCCGACCAAACGCTCGAGGGCTACGTCGCGGGCCGGCCGTTTCCGCACGTCGACATGAACGATCCGATGGTCGCCGACAAGCTCATGTACAACTTCGAGCGCGGCCACTACTTCACGGACGACCTCGGCCTGAATCTCTTCGACGCCGATACCGGCCAGCTCAGCAAAGACAGCGACGGCCAGCAGCACTACCAGGTCGAGCGTCACTTCGTCCTCGATTGGTTCCGCTTGCTCCAGTACACGGGGCGGCTCCTCAACGATCCGAAGCCCGACATTCCGAACAACCGCGACAAAACCTTCCGCAAGGCGGGTCTCTATCCCGTCATCGAGCCCTTCGATCTGAAGGGCATCGGTGGCATCAACTACCGCTACCTCGACAAGACGCGCATGGACGATCTCTGGCTGTATCTGCCGAGCCTCCGGCGCGTGCGGCGACTCTCGAGCGCGCAGCGGTCGGAGGCGCTCTTCGGCCAGGACACCGACGTCGACAGCTACGGCGGCTACTCGGGACAGGTACCGTGGTTCACGTGGAAGTACCTCGGCACGAAGCCGATGCTGGCGTCGCTGCACGGCCAGAGCCTGCCGCCGAAGCCCTGCAAGGGTGACGGCGGCATGACATTCTGCGAGCAGTGGGAGAAGCGCCCGACGGTCGCGATCATCGAGGGCACACCGAAGGCGCCGCAGTACGCCTTTTCGAAGCGTCTCATCTTCATGGACACGGAGAGCTTCTTCATCATCTACTCGGATCTGTACGACCGCCGCGGCGAGCTGTGGAAGGTCGTCATTCAGAACATCCGCACCGACAAGAAGCCCAACCCCGCCGCCGCCATGGAGTACCCGCTCCCGCGCATGTTCATCTACGGCTTCACGATGGTCGACATGCAGATGGAGCACGGCACCCGCGTCGCCATCCCCGGCATGGCCTTTCAGAACGAGCCCGGCTGGTACGTCGACAGCGGCGAGAAGAGCGGCAACGTCGAGAGCTGGTACACGATCGCGTCGCTGGTGAGCGCGGGGCACTGATCCGCACGCGCGCTACCTCGCGAACATGGCGCTGACCGAAAGTCGCGATCTGCCACTCGGCACGCCGTGCCCCGACTTCCGGCTGCCGTCCGTCGACGGCAAGACCTTCGCGCGTGACGACTTCCGCGACGCGAAGGCGCTGGTCGTCATGTTCATCTGCAATCACTGCCCGTATGTGCAAGCGGTCGAGGACCGCATCATCCAGCTCCACCGCGACTACACGTCGCGCGGCGTGCAGCTCGTCGGCATCTGCTCGAACGATCCCACCGACTACCCCGACGACCGTCCCGAGCGCCTTCTCAGCCGCTGGCGCGAGAAGCGCTACGGCTTTCCGTACCTGATCGACGAACCGCAGGACGTCGCCCGCACCTTCCACGCCGTCTGTACGCCCGACATCTTCGTCTTCGACGGCGAGCGGCGGCTCGCGTACCACGGCCGGATCGACGACAACTGGAAGGAGCCGGCGAAGGTGCAGCGTCAGGAGATGCGTGAGGCGCTCGACGCCCTGCTTGCCGGCCACCGGCCGGCGCGCGAGCAGACGCAATCAATCGGCTGTTCGATCAAGTGGCGGCAGAGCTAGCTCGAGCGCGAACGAAACGATCGCCCCGCCCTCCCAACCTTGCGCCGCTCGGGCGCGTTGCACTATCCTCCCGCTCCGTTCAGCGAAAGGACTTCCCGATGATGGTGGTGTCTGGGGAACTTCGCCGCCCGCGTTTCGGCGCAACCGAGCGGCGCGATGCCTGGTGGGTTGCGCCCCTTCTGCAAGGCCTCGTCCTCGCGAGCCTGATCGCGTACGCGAATTGGGCCGCCTTCCAAGGCACCAACTACCACGTGGGGGGATACCTCTCGCCGCTCTACTCGCCCCTGATCACCGTCGACTGGCTCCCCGTGCCGCCTTCCTTCATCATCCTTCTCCCGCCGGTCCTCTTTCGTGCGACCTGCTACTACTATCGCAAGGCGTACTACCGTTCGTATTTCCTCGATCCTCCGGCCTGTGCGGTGGCGGAGATGCGCGGCACCAGCTACCGGGGTGAGACCGCGTTCCCGTTCGTCCTTCAGAATTTGCACCGCTATCTCTTTTTCATCACGTTCCTCTACCTGCCGTTTCTCTGGAGTGACGTCGTGCACGCCACCAATTTCGGCGGCTCGTTCGGCATCGGCGTCGGCACGCTGATCATCCTTCTCAATACCAGCGCGCTCACGCTCTACAGCTTCTCCTGTCATTCGGCGCGTCACCTGATCGGCGGCAACCTCGATTGCTTTTCGTGCAGCGCCTTCAACCGCGCGCGTCACGCGGCGTGGAGCCGGGCGAGCGTGCTCAACGAGCGCCACATGCTGTTCGCCTGGCTCAGCTTCTTCACGGTCTGCGGCGCCGACCTCTACGTTCGCTTGGTCGCCTCGGGCGCGATCGTCGATCCGCGCCTGCTCTGATGGATCGCTTCGAGACCTATCGTTACGACGTCCTCGTCGTCGGCGCGGGCGGCGCTGGGTTGCGCGCCGCGATCGAAGCGGCGGCACAAGGAGCCTCGGTCGGTCTGATCTGCAAGTCCCTGCTTGGCAAGGCGCACACTGTCATGGCGGAAGGCGGTGTGGCGGCGGCGCTCGCCAACACCGATGGGCGTGACAGCTGGCAGGTCCACTTCCGGGACACGATGCGTGGCGGCAAGATGCTCAACGACTGGCGCATGGCGGAGCTGCTCGCCCGCGAAGCCCCAGCGCGCGTCGTCGAGCTCGAGGGGTGGGGAGCGCTCTTCGATCGCACACCTGACGGTCGCATCCTGCAGCGCAACTTCGGCGGCCATCAATACCCGCGGCTCGCCCACGTCGGAGATCGGACCGGCCTCGAGATGATCCGGACGCTGCAGGACAAGACCGTGCAGTCCCCCGGTATCGACGTCTACATGGAGTGCACCGTCGCCCGCTTGTTGAAGGACGATGGACGGATCAGCGGTGCGCTCGCGTACCGCCGCGAGACCGGACGCTTCGTCGTCTTCCGGACCAAGGCGGTGGTCCTCGCGACCGGCGGGATCGGGCGAGCCTACAAGATCAACAGCAACTCCTGGGAGTACACCGGCGACGGTCATGCGCTCGCCTACGACGCCGGCGCCGACCTCATCGGCATGGAGTTCGTCCAATTCCATCCGACGGGCATGGTGTGGCCGCTCAGCGTGCGCGGCATCCTCGTGACCGAAGGGGTCCGCGGCGAGGGTGGCGTGCTCAAGAACTCGCAGGGCGAGCGGTTCATGTTTCGCTACATCCCCGAGATGTTCCGCGCCGACTTCGCGGATACCGAAGACGAGGCCGATCGTTGGGTCGCCGAGGTGATCGCCGGCCGCGCCGCGACCGTGCGCCGTCCGCCCGAGCTGCTCACGCGTGACGTGGTCGCGCGAGCAATTGCCCAGGAGGTGCGCGAGGGGCGCGGCAGTCCGCACGGCGGCGCCTTCCTCGACATCGCCTCACGACGGAAGCCCGAGGAGATCCGCAAGAAGCTGCCGAGCATGTACCAGCAGTTCTACGAGCTCGCCGACGTGGACATCACCCAGCAGCCGATGGAGGTGGGGCCGACCACGCACTACATGATGGGTGGCGTGCGGGTCGACGCCGAGACCCAGGCGGCCACCGTCCCGGGCCTCTTTGCCGCTGGCGAGGTCGCGGGCGGACTTCACGGCGCCAATCGTCTCGGCGGCAACTCGCTGAGCGACTTGTTGGTGTTCGGCCGGCGCGCCGGGCTCGGTGCGGCCGCCTATGCCAAGGCGTACGCCGGCGATCCACAGGTCGACGCGCGAGAGATCGAGGCGATCGCCGCCGAGCTGCTCGCGCCCTTCGATCACGCTGGAGGGGAGAACCCCTACGCGGTGCACGACGGGTTGCAGGACATGATGGGTACCTACGTCGGGATCGCCCGCAGCGAGAGCGATCTCCGCACGGCGCTCAGCGAGCTGGAGCGTCTCCGCGCGCGCGCGGCGCGCGTCGGCGTCGAAGGCCATCGGCAATACAATCCGGGATGGCATGTCGCCGTCGATCTGCGTCACCTGTTGACGGTGAGCGAGGCGGTGACGCGTGCCGCGCTCGAGCGTCGCGAGAGTCGCGGTGCACACATGCGCGTCGACTATCCCGACTCCGAGCCCGCGTTCGCGACGGTCAACGTCGTGGTGCGGCGCCGCGGTGACGCGATGACCGTCGACCAGGAGCCCATTCCACCCTTGCCCGACGCGCTCAGACGGATCGTGGAAGGAAAGGACTGAAGGCCATGGACGCCGTGCTCAGGATCTTTCGCGGCGACGCGCAAGGCGGTCAGTTCCAGGACTACGCCGTCCCGCTCCATGAGGGCATGGTCGTCCTCGACGCGATCCACCACGTCCAGGCGCACGCGGCGAGCGACCTGGCGTGTCGTTGGAACTGCAAGGCCGGGCGGTGCGGATCGTGCAGCGCCGAGGTGAACGGTAAGCCGAAGCTCATGTGCATGACGCGCATGGACGAGTTCCAGCCGAGTGAGCCCATCACCGTGGCACCGCTCAAGGCCTTTCCGGTGATCAAGGATCTCGTCTGCGACGTGTCCTGGAACTACGAGGTGAACAAGCGGATCCCGCCGTTCCATCCCAAACCGCCGGAGCCCGACGGCACCTGGCGAATGCAGCAAGAAGACATCGACCGCGTGCAGGAGTTCCGCAAGTGCATCGAGTGCTTCCTCTGCCAGGACGTCTGCCACGTGCTGCGCGACCACGAGAAGAAGGACAGCTTCGCCGGACCGCGTTTTTTCGTTCGCGTCGCGAGTCTCGAGATGCACCCACTCGACGTCGCCTCGCGCACCGCGTACCTCGAGGAGCAAGGCGGCATCGGGCTCTGCAACATCACCAAGTGCTGCACCGAAGTCTGTCCCGAGTCGATCCGGATCACCGACAACGCGATCATCCCGTTGAAGGAGCGTGTGGTAGACGACTTCTACGACCCCGTGCGCCGCGCCTGGCGCTGGCTCACGCGCCGGGACCGCGCGCCCTGAAAGGGGGCCCCATGGATTACGCGCTCAAGCAGATCCTCCCGAGCGGCGTGGAGGCCGCTCTCCAGAAGGCCGACAAGTATCGCGAGCTGAACCAGCCAGCGGAAGCCGAGAGCATCTGCCGCGACGTGCTCGCAGTCGATCCCGAGAACCAGCTCGCGCTCCGTGTCCTCGGTCTCGCCCTGACCGACCAGTTCGAGGCGAGCGGGGCGCGCGTTCTCGAGGCCCAGAAAATCTTCGGAAGACTTCGCGATCCCTACGAGCGGGCGTTCTACAGCGGCCTCGGCTGGGAGCGGCGCGCGAAGGCGCAGCTCCGCACCGGCCTGCCGTCGTACACGCTGCAGCCGCTCTTCGCCGAGGCCCTCTCCTGCTACGCAGAGGCCGAGACACTGCGGCCGCCCGGCAACGACGACGCGATCCTGCGCTGGAACAGCTGCGTGCGAGCACTGCAGGCTGTGACGGGTTCCGCCAAGATCGAAACCCAGGCGCCGATCGACTGGGAAGGCGACTTCGTGCCGATCCGGCGTTGAAACCAGCCTAGTGACGGCGCCGGTAACGGCGGTGGGAGAGCAGCTTGACGTTGCTTCGAAGCGGACAGCCGCATCAGCGCGACTCTGTCGTCGGACGCACCCCGGCCGTCAGCGCTGGGTAGGCCCGAGCACGACCTCGGCGAAGCCGTCCGGCCGCAGCCATCGGCCGAAGGCGGACTCGACGTCGTCGGCGCCGAGTCGCAAGTAGCGCGCGCCGGCACGCATGGGCTCGTCGAGGGGGAGGCCCTCCGCCGAGCGGGTGAGGAGGCCGCTCGCAATCTCGTCCGCGCTCGACTCGTCGAGCGGAATGCTGCTGAGGAGCAGCCGGCGCGCCTGGAGTAGCTCCGCGGGCGAGACGGGTGTCGTCCGCATCTGGTCCAGGTCACGCTCGATGATCGAGCGGGCGCGCGCCACGTTCTCGGGATCACACGCATACTCGATCTCGATCATGCCTCGCATCTTGGTCATGCGAAGCGACGAGCCGACGTGATAGACGAGGCCGCGCCGTTCTCGAAGATCACGGTAGAGGCGCGTCGCGTAGAACGCGCCGGCGAGGACATGGTTCCCGAGCTCGAGCGCGTAATAGTCGGGGCTCGATCGGGTGACACCGACGATCTCGGCGAGCCGCACGTCGTCCTGAACGCGGGTCGCGTCGGGGACGTCGAGTTGCGCCGGCCCGTTCGGCGGCACCGGCGGAAGATCGGTCTCCGGTCTCTGGCCTACCGCCGTCCAGCCGCCGAACGATCGCTCCACCACGTCGCGTGCCTCCTCGGGGGTGACGGGTCCGATCACGACGATCGTCGTGAGGTCGGGGCGGAAGACGCGGCGATGGTAATCGCGAACGTCGTCGAGCCTGAGCGATTCGATCGTCGACGGGATCGGCTGGCGGAGCGCCGGATCGTTCGCGGGAAGGATCGCTTGGAGAAGCGATCGCTTCGCGAGGTACTCCGGGCTCGCGAGACGGCTGGGGAGCTCCGCCGCGAGCTGGGCACGCACGGTCCGAAACGCCTGCTCGGGCAGCCGGGGATGCATGACGTGATCCGCGAGCAGGGCGACGGCACGGGCCAGATGGTCGCGGAGGACGCGCACCGAGAACTCCGTCGTGGCCGCCTCCTCGGCGCCGATCTCGTCGAGAGCGCGCTCGAACGAGATCCGGTCGAGCGACGTGGTGCCGTACCGAAAGAGCCTCTCCAGCACCTCATCCACGCCTTCTTGCCCCGGAGGAGTTTCGAGACCAGGCTCGTTACGGATCCGTCCGTAGACGCTCACCGTCCGGCTCACCAACGCGGGCTGGACGATCAGGCGGAGTCCATTCGGAAGCGTCGTGTCGACGGGGTGCAGGGCCGAGGGCGGCATAGCCGGCGCGTGCAGCGCCTTCTCTGCCCAGGACGGCAGCGACACGCTCTCGGCATGCTCGGGAGCGAACGACTCCGCACCTGCAGGGGCGCGGGCGGGTGCCGGCTCGCCGGACGCCCGCGGTGTGAGCACGGCGACGACCGCACGCTCGGGATCGAGCGACGCGTGCGCGATGCGCTCGACATCGGCGGCGGTCACCGCCTCGACCGCGCGCACGACGTCGTCAGGCGATGCCCGTCCTTCGAGCGCCACCGCCCGCGACCAGGCGATCGCAACGCCCTCGACGGAGGTCTTCTCGAGCTCCGCGTTCATGATCTCGTGTCGCTTGGCCGCCTCGACGAGGTCCGCGGACACGCCGTCCTTCAGCGTTGCGGCGAGGGCGCGACGCACGTCCGCTACGACCGTCGTGGCATCGGCGCTGCCCGGAAATGCGGCTTCCCCGAGGGCGAGACTCGCGGTCGGCAGGCCCTCGATCGAGAAGTTGGTCTCCAGCGCCTTGCCGTCCGCGACGAGCGAGAATAGTGGAGCGCGACGGTTCGCGAGTACGGCCGCCAGTACGCGCGCGGCCGCGTAGTCCGGGCTCTCGGTGCCCGGCATGCGGAAGGCGAGAAGCACGAGGCCGTACGGTCGATCCGTCACGAGGTCGATGCGTTCGGGCGCCACCGGCTCGAAGCGGAACGCGGGCCGCTCCGGCAGCGTCTTTCGCGGCAGCGCGCCGAACAGCCGCTCGACGGCGGCAAGGACCGCCTCCGGATCGACGTCGCCCGCGATCACCAGGATGGCGTTGTTCGGAGCGTACCAGGTGTCGTGGAACCGGCGCAGCATCGCGGCCGTCGTGTGATCGAACGACGGCCGCGTGCCGAGGGGATCGAGCTCGTACGGTGTTCCGCGGAAAACCGCGGCGAGCGTTTTTTCGTAGGCAACGTACTCGGGAGCGGAGAGGTCCTGTGCGACCTCTTGTTCAATGGCGCCGCGCTCGTGACGCCACAAATCCTCGCTGGCGACGATACCGCGCATTCGTAGCGCCTCGATCCGCAGCGGGAGCTCGACCTGATCGGCGGGGACCGTGAAATAGTACTGCGTCACGGTCTGTTGCGTATCGGCGTTGAATCGGCCGCCCATCGCCGCCGTGATGCTTGCGAGCTGATCGGCCGACAGACCTGGGCTGCCGCGGAACATCATGTGTTCGTCCGCATGCGCGGTGCCCGGGAAGCCTTGTGGCGCCTCGACCGACCCGGCGCGATAGGTGATCATCGTGGTCACGACCGGCGCGAGCGGGCTCGGCACCACGATCACCTGAAGACCGTTGGCGAGCGTTCTCCGGACCACCTGCGGCGGTGTCACCGGTGGAGGAGTAATCGCTCGTGGGCGCGGAGCGCACGCGGACAGCGCAAGCGTCAGCAAGAGGGGCGCGTAGGAGACCCGCCGGACGCCAACCATGCGACCGAGACGCTCGGCGGCCTTGTGGGGCCTCATGTGGGTTTGTCTTTCACGCGCTGCGCGGTTTCTTGTGCAGGGGGCGGGCCAGGCAGGAAGTAAATTGGATTGCGCGCAATATTGTCCTTCCGGATCTCGAAGTGAAGGTTCGGCTCCGACGTGCGCCCGCTCCGGCCGAGTCGGGCGACGGTGTCCCCCTGGTGCACGTGGTCACCAACGTGCACCACGTTTGCTTCGTTATGGGCATACACCGTCGCGTAGCCGCCGCCGTGCTCGACGATCACCACGTTTCCGTAGCCGCGTAACGTGTCGGCGTAGATGACGATGCCGTCCTGGGCGGCGTGCACTGCAGTACCGGGAGACGCGGCGATATCGATGCCGTCGTGAAACCCTCGCCCGCGCGGGCCGAACGGTGAGGTGATGGTGCCGCTCGCGAGCGGCCAGATGAACAGCCCTACGCCTCGTGGGAAATCGCGCGGCGTCGGGGCGTCTGACAGAACCTGCTTCGGCGTAATGACATTCACCGGCAGTACCTGTTTGCTGCCCGGGATGAAGAGACGCTGACCGACCTCGACGCGGTCCGGAGTGGCCAGGTCATTGATGCGCGCGAGCTCCCGCGGCGAGATTCCGTACGCCTTCCCGATCCGGTAGAGGTTTTCCCCTGAGTGCACTTCATGCACGATGCCCGGCTCGCGGACGTGTGGTTCGTGCGTCGCCGCGCTGCAGCCAACCGCAGTCAACGAGCACGAGCGCTGCCCATCTCGCGCACCCATTCGATCTCAATTGTCGTACTACAGCCGACG
>WNFR01000500.1_pt1 | contig 39790 bp, 30 predicted proteins | sample 5400221 | NCBI WGS metagenome assembly WNFR01 (sample SAMN13153357, study PRJNA577476) | soil metagenome | isolation source: 40 cm soil under Madrone tree | place: USA:California | collected 2016-06-14 | reverse complement strand
CGCATCCAAACAGGAACTCAAGGACCGCATCATGGCTGCCATGGATGAATTCAACCGCCATCCCGTCGTCCACACTTGGTCCTATAAGCTCGATCAGGCCGCCTGATATGATTCGAATCTCGAAATCGCTGAACTAGGAGATATCGTGCAAGTCCAGCGGCTTCGAGGGAATCGGCGGGCCGGCGACGCCGCCGCCGGGATCTTTGTCATAGCCGCGTCGCCGGCTGGAATCGAGGTTCGTCTTGTAAACGTAGTTCTCGTCGAGCGCTCCCCAACCGCGCAGGGCCGTCAGAAAGAATCTCCTGATCCTCCTTGGTGACGGCTTCGTCGAGCTTGTGCTGGCTCGTCGCCTTGGCGAGGAGTTCCGCGACATAGCCATGGAAATCGGCCTGCACGTGACGATAGCGCTGCGGCTGGCCCCCGAACGCGCGCGCGGAATGGACGAAGGGCGTTGTGGTTCACCTGAATGAACGGCTCGAGCGCGACGTTGAGGCACCGGAAATAGTCGAGCACTGGTTGTAGGGAATGCGCCAGGGGCCGGGATTGAAATAAAGGCCGGAGTCGAATTCGCAGTGCTGCGTAGCACCGCCGAGTTCGGTGTAGCTGTCGCCGCCCCGCAACGACCAACAGCGCCCGCCGGCGCGGTTGTTGTATTCAAGCACTTGAACGCGGTAGCCTGCCCGGCGCAGCTCAAACGCCGCCACCATCCCAGCGAGACCGGCCCCGAGGATGAGCACCGAGGCGCCCTTGGGATCGCCCTCGAGCCTGATCGGCCCGGTATACGTGGACTCTGCGGCAAGACCCATGCTCGACATCGCGCGGTACATCACCGCGCCGCCGGCCGCCGTTCCGATGAGCGCAAGAAGGTCACGCCTGCGCATGTTCGTTGCTTCGCGCTCGGACATCATTGGACCCCCTGGGTTTTGTGCCCGTCGAGAGTCATTCTCACCGCGACCCTCGATCGATACAGACGGCATGGCACCCAAACAACGGACACGCTTGACGTTCGAAAACTGCACGCCCCGCATAAACGCCGCCCAAAAAAAGCAGGACCCCGGCGCATCCTGCGGGCAACTCGAAATCCGAAAATGAAAGACTACTGTCTCCCGTCGGGAGGCGCAATCTGAGCGTCCTGCAGCTCGCGTCTGCCCAGGCGCAGATTGCGCACGATTTTGACAGCCTGCAGCAGATCGAGCGGCACACCATTTCCAAGATATCGGTGCCTCTGCCGCGGCCGGCACCTGCCGAGACGCGAAAGCACGCTTCGCGACCAGCGACGACAACAGCTGGTGCTGGCCCGAACGCCCATCACGCCGTGACCTCATCCACGAGCTCTGGGTCATTATCACTGTCGCCAGTCGTGTCGATGCGCCTTGATACCGGCCACAAGCGGACACGATCCTCGGCCGCCGCTCTGAGAAGTTCGGCACCTGAGCCGTTTAGCCAAAGCCTGATCTCCGCTAGCGAACGCCTGATGTTGGCCTTATCGAAGATCACCGGCATACAATTATGAATTGGTCGCGTGGGCGCATTAACGTAGGTGACGATGATGGTGCAATGCACAAGCCCGCAGGGCATGCCCCGGCGAACGCCAATTAAACTTGGGCGACCTCGACGACGGCTTTGGCAAAGGCCTGTGGCGCTTCCTGCGGCAGATTGTGCCCGATGCCGCCCTTGATGGTCCGGTGCTCGTATCGGCCCGTGAATTTCTTGGCATAGGAACTAGGATCCGGGTGCGGCGCGCCGTTTGCGTCACCTTCCATGGTGATCGTGGGCACAGTGATGACCGGACTTGCAGCAAGCCCTTTTTCCAGATCGTCATACTTCGGCTCGCCTTCAGCCAGTGCCTGCCGCCAGCGATAATTGTGGATGACGATGGCGACGTGGTCGGGGTTCTCGAAGGACTTCGCGCTGCGATCGAAGGTGGCGTCATCAAAGTTCCATTTTGGCGAAGCCAGTTGCCAAATGAGCTTGGAAAAGTCGTGACGGCATTTGTCGTAGCCCTTCTGGCCGCGTTCGGTGGCGAAATAGAATTGGTACCACCATTCGAATTCGGCCTTCGGGGGCAGCGGCATCTTCCCGGCGTCCCGGCTGCCGATCAGATAGCCGCTCACCGACACCATGGCCTTGCAGCATTCCGGCCAAAGCGCCGCGATGATGTTGGCGGTCCGCGCGCCCCAATCGAAGCCGGCGAGGGTGGCTTTCTGGATTTTGAGCGCATCCATTAAGGCGACGATATCGAGGGCGACCGCAGACGGCTGGCCGTTGCGGAACGTCTCGTTGGAGAGAAAGCGCGTCGTGCCATAGCCGCGTAGATACGGCACGATCACCCGATAGCCGGCCGACGCCAACAGCGGCGTGACACACCAGGGCGATTTGGGGGCTGCGTTGTGCATCACGACAAATCTGCCAGTTCGACTTCCGGAAAGGGTCAATTTCCGCCGCCGAGCGTCGTGCCCGGCGGCGACGGAACTTGCTTCGATAACGGACGCCAACAGGCACGGAGCGCGATTGCGTTAGCGAGAACCGACGCTTTGATCAGCATAGCCTTGCGTGCCATGACGCCAGGCAACCACGCGCACAGGGCGTCGTCTCAGCCTCGCACGCCAAAAATGATGTGCACGATGCGTTGCACTTCACCGAACCGGTTCGCGTCCAGTTCGTAGGTCACCTCGACGTATTTGTCGTCGGTTCTGGCGATCTCGAACGCCAGGCGCGTGGGTGTGAATTCGATTAGCTTCAGGCGGAAGTGGCCAGCGTTGGTGTCGTGATCGTGGGTCTCGATGTAGCAGACGCCGCCGTCATCGTCTTCAACTTGACGCTGAACAATAAGGTAGGGGTGATCGGGTCCCGACAGATCAAAGTCATCGTCGCTGGGGACCTGGCTATCGAACGAGACCTCGAAGTACTCGTCCCCCGCTTCTCCGATAGAAACGTTATTCGCGTGGAGTCTCAATGGGGCGTCGCTTCAGTGCTTATCATTCGATCCCAACTCGACTCCGATTGCCTGAAAGCCCGCGTGAAGGCAACGGCTCCTTATCGGGTATCGATTGGTGTTGCTAGAGCCATCAATGCCACTGATGAAGCGCAATCTGAAAAAATCCGGGGTGTCGAGATAACGGCCGTCCCGAAATAACGCACCAGCGGGCTTCCTACGCGGTTTTTTTAGCGCGCGGTGCGGAATTTTTCCGAAAATCAGATTTTGGAGAGACCGCCCTAACGGCTGCGATATCTTCGGGTGTCCCAACGCGTTCGAACGGGTCCGTCTTGGCGAGCCATCGGCGGCGTAACGGATGTAAGGCGCTCCATCCGATCTTGCCAGGCTATTCCATCGGAAAATGGATCGACACCGCGGCGACCGCAGGTCCGACACGCTCGAAATCAAGGCCCGTGGTCTGCTCGGTCTCCGCACCTTCGACGCCTCACCGGTCCGCCAATTCCTTCAACTTGTCCTGGCCGCTTTTTCCCACGCTGTGGACTACGGACTTCGACGCCTGAGTGGTGTAGACTTTCGCAAACGGGAGGACCTCATGACAAAGCGCAATAATTCGATCCGCATCGCATTGTTGGCGAGCAGCGTGCTGGCAATGGCATCATCGGCATTCGCCGCCGACGTGACCCCGGAGCGGCTGCTCAATCCCGACCAGGAGCCGCAGAACTGGTTGATGAATCACCGCACCTATGACGGCCAACGCTTCTCGCCGCTCGCCCGAATCAACAAGGGCAACATCAAGGGCCTCAGGCTCGTCTACGCGGTCCCGCTCGGCGGTTTGGGCGGCAACGAATGGAACGAAGCAACGCCGCTGGTAGAGAACGGCTTCCTCTATATCACGGATTCCTGGGGCGTGCTCTATAAGATCGACGGCACGTCCGGCGACGTTGGCCGCGTCGTCTGGCGCATGGATCCGAAGCAAGAGAAGCAGGGCACCAACCGTGGCGCCGCCTTCTGGGGTAATCTGGTCATCTCGCCCGCCAATTGGCCGGCCCGCATCGTCGCCACCGACAAGGAGACCGGCAACGTCGTGTGGGAGACCAACATGGTGTTCGGCCAAGCAGAAACCCGCATTACCGCGGCGCCTCTTGCACTCAAGGACAAGATCATCGTCGGTGCGTCGGGTGGCGACAGCGGCGTGCGCGATTGGATCGCTGGCCTCGACGCCGCAACCGGCAGGGTGCTGTGGCGCAAGTTCACTATACCTGCACCGGGCGAGCCCGGCAGCGAAACCTGGAAGGGCGCCAACAACGCCTGGCAAACCGGCGGCGGAGCGGTGTGGGTGACCGGCACTTACGACCCGGACACCAACCAGACCATCTGGGGTACCGGCAATCCGGTGCCGATGTTCGACCCGTTCTATCGCCCGGGCGATAATCTCTACACCAACAGTGCGATTTCCTGGGACCCCGAGTCTGGCAATATGAACTGGTACTTCCAGTACACACCGGGCGACATGTGGGACTATGACGAGGTTGGGACCCACATCTTGATCGATGGCGAGGTAGCGGGTCAGCCGCGCAAGCTTATTACCCATTCGGCGCGCAACGGCTATCTGTATACGATGGACCGCCATAACGGTCAGATGGTGGGCGCCAAGCCCTACATGGACAACGTCAACTGGACCAAGGGCATCGACCAGAAAACCGGCAAGCCGCTTGACTACGACCCGACGAGGGATATCCAGATCTATGCAGGCGTCGGCAACCTCAATCCAAACGAACAGCTGAAGAAAGTCTGCCCGTCGATCGCGGGTGGCAACAACTACTGGCCGTCGTCCTATAGCCGGAACACCAAGCTCATCTATATTCCGGCAATGACCGCGTGCGTCGCGGTTGCGATCGACCGGGAGAAGCACAACGCACAACGAGGCTGGAACGGCGGCCTTTTCACCACGGACGAGCGCTTCGAGAGCAACCTGACCGCCATGGACCCGGTCACGGGTGAGATCAAGAAGAACGCGCATCTGCGCTATCCGAACTATTCTGGCACGCTTGCAACCGCCGGCGGCCTTGTGTTTCTCGGGCTCCTGGACGGTACTGTTGCGGCGTTCGACGACACCACGCTCGACGAATTGTGGAAGACCAATGTCGGCACTGGCTTCACGGCGCCGCCGATGACCTTTGAGGTCAACGGCAAGCAATATGTGGCGATCACCTCGGGGCCGAGCGCCGTGTCCAAGGCCAAGCTCATGAACACTCCGGAACTCAAGGAGATGCGCAACGCAACGGTGCTCTACGTGTTCGCGCTGTGAGCTGCCATGGATCAATGACGACCCGCGCGTTATGTTACCCCTTTGGAAGATTAGACATGAGCACAATGCGGATTCTGACGGGCGCCGCCTTTGCGACAGTATTTGCGGTTTCTACCGCTTCAGGGCAGCAGACCCAGCGCGTCAACGGCACCATCGACAAAGTCGAGGGCAATACGCTGTACATCAAATCGGCCAACGGCCCGCTCACCCTGACGCTCGCCGACAATGCGCTTATTGTCGGCGTGGTGAAGGCGACAGTCGCCGACATCAAGGAAGGCTTATACATCGGCAGCGGTGGGATTCCGCAGCCCGACGGTACCCAGAAGGCAGTCGAGGTGCGCATCTTCCACGAGAGCATGCCCGGCAATGGCGACGGACATCGGCCGGGGTGGCCGGGCGCCCCCAACGGCACCATGACCAATGGCGCCGTTGGCCAGACCGTCAGCGGCGTGGACGGCCCTATTCTCACCGTGAAATACAAAGAAGGCGAGAAGACGATCATCGTGGGACCGAGCGTGTCGATGCAACGGCTTTCCCCCTCCAACCCTCAAATCGCCGGGGGCGAGAATATCGAGCCGCTGTTAAGGGAAAGGCTCGACTATGTCGGCGCGTATTTCCAGATGGGCTACGCCAGCGCCACGACGCCGCTCCAGAACTGGTTCTTGCCGCCCACGTCCACATCGTACTTGCGCACGAAGTCAAGCTCGCCATCGGCACCGATTCGGTAAACCGAAAGGCCCGCGGAAAGCATCTTAACGGTGGCGCCGTCGCGCACTGGGAGCGGGATCTGGCTCGCAGCGACCAGCATACGTCCGGTCGGATCGAGCCCGAAGGTGCGCAGCGTAATGCCGCGACCGTCGACGTTCCGAATCAGGGTCGGCTCGCCGGTCGATTGGTCGATCGAGAATGCCGCGATGCTGTTCTCGCCGCCGGCAAACACCTTCTTGCCTTCGAACTCCACCGTGGCGGAGCCGCGATTGGCAAGATACAGCGTGCGGCCGTTGGGGTGCACGTGGACCGTCCCGGCGCCCTGGCGTGCCGGCGACTTGGGGTCGGAGAGCGTCTCCTTGATGAAGATGGGCTCACGGGAGAGGCCGGTCGCGGCATCGCGCCGGTAGACGTAAAGCTTGTTCTGGCTCTCGATCGACACATAGACCCAGGGCTGCGTGGGGTGGAAGTCGAGATGCCGCGGGCCGAAATGCATGCCGTCGCCAGGTTGGATCGCGGCAAGTTGCGTCAGTACGCCATCCTTGAAGGCAAACGTCTTGAGCGAGCCGGGGTTCACCGGATTGTCGCCGGGCGCATTATTGCCGCGCGTGACCAGGATCACTTGTTGGTTGTCCGGCGTTGCCCGAATCTGGTGGGCATATTTGCCGGTGTCGAGCCGATTGGGCTGGTCCACTCGTGCGCCAAGAGTGCCGTCACGGTTGATGCGATGGACCGTGAGGGAGCTCGGATCGTTGTAGGCCGTCAACAGATATTCGCCAGCAATGTCAACGCTGGTGTGGATCGGACGCGACGGGAGGTTTTGCGGCTGCCCGTGCGGCGTCAGCGCGCCGGTCGCCGGATTGATTTGGAACGCATGGGCAAAGTTCTGGTCGCTCGCTACCCCAGGGCCACCGCCGCTCGACACAACGTAGAAATATTGCTTCGAGGGGTGCGGCCACGCGTACTGGACATTAGCCGGCAGCTTCACCGCGCCGCGTTTCTCGAGTGTGGTATCCTCGACGTTCATGCCATAAAGCGTGATCGCTGCCGACGCTCGCATAGAAGACCGCTTTGCTTTTGGCGGCCTGTCCCCAGGACGGCCTGGGCGAGAGCGGTGGCGCGACCGCAGCGCTGGCGAGCAGCGTCGTGAGCATGCGACGGTCGATCATATGGGGTCTCCTTCCGTTTTTGCGTGTTTGCTGAATGATATCACATCGCGGGCGCCTCTCCATCACCCGCGATGCGGCAACTCGGGGGGCGGCAGCTTATCCCCAGATAGCTGCCCTCCCAGGCGGGATGCCCACGACGACCAGGAGGAGCGACCGTTGGCGGCAGTTCGCACGGTGGGTGGCGTGGTGTAGCTTCATGCTAATGGGAGTGCAGCAATGAAGCTTTGGCGCCGTGAGTTTCTGCAACTGGTAGCAGGAGCAGGTTTTAATTCCGCAATGACAGATGGGCATGCTCAAAGCTGGCCATCGGGTCCTATCAGAATTGTCGTTCCGTTCGCGCCGGGAGGCTCAACCGATGTGATCGCGCGGCTGGCCCAACCTGGTTTGCAGCAGCGCCTCGGCACAACCGTGATCATCGAAAACAGGCCCGGCGGATCGGGAACGATCGGAGCCGGGATTGTTGCGAAGTCGCCACCGGATGGAAACACTTGGCTGCTCGACTTCGATACTCACGCGTCCAACCAGTTTACGGTTGCGAAGATTTCGTACGATACCGAAAAGGACTTTGATCCGGTCCTGCTGGTCGGGACGGCACCGTATGTGCTCTCTACCCCATCTTCACGACCGATCAAAATACTCGCTGATGTGATCACAGCAGCAAAACGGGCTCCTAATAAGATCTCGATCGCAACCGTTGGCGCTGGCAGCATTGGGCATTTGGCGATGGTGATGCTGTCGAAGAAGGCCGGCATCTCCCTCGTACACGTTCCTTATCGGGGTGGCGGCCCGCAAATGAACGACTTGATAGCAGGGCATGTAGATTTGGCCATCGCAAGCAGCGCAGCGACTTTGCCCCAATTGCTGACAGGAGCCATCAGGCCGATCGTTCAGACTGGGGCCGCCCGCGCATCTGCTCTAGCGAATGTGCCGACCGTTGCTGAGTCCGGCTTTTCCGGCTTTGAGGCCTACGCCTGGTGGGGATTATTTGCTCCAGCACGGACCCCGCAATCGATCATAACCAGAGTCGCCACCGAATTTACGATGAGCCTGCGGGACGAACGTGTACTTAGCCAGTTGACCGATGTGCAACAGATCGCGATAGATCTGAGTGGACCAGACAAATTAGGCACGTTCCTGCGGGAGCAGATGGCCGTGTGGGGTCCGATCGCGCGCGAACAAGGCATCAAAGCTGAGGAGTGACGTTTCCCGCGACTTGGGATACCTCGGTTATGTCGATGAAGATAAGGTAAGCTTCTATCGCGCTTCGACAAAACGCCACACGGTGAACTCTGAATTTGACGTAAGCAACATCACCGAATTTCCAAAAGTGGATATACTCTATTCCTATGTGGAGCCCAACGTGGCGACGATTGGGGCCCTACTAGGGAATGGCGTAAAGGGCATCGTGTTCGCCGGCACTGGTGCCGGAGGCTTATCGGATTTGGAACGGGACGCGATGAAGGCGATTTTGTCGTCGCCCTCCGGGGCGAAACCAGTCATCGTCCGTTCCAACCGCACGGGAACCGGCCGCGTCATCGCACGCAAGGAATACGATGAGCTGGGTTACGTCGCTGCCGATACGCTCAACCCGCAAAAGTCTCGCATTCTGCTGATGTTGGCCTTGACTCGGACAGACGACGTCAATGAAATCAGACGCATGTTTTCGGAATACTGAAGGCCAAACACCCAGCATGATCCTTGGCTCTGGGAGAGACCCATGTTGCGCACTGGAATTTTCCTGCTGACTTTCTTGCTAAATTCAGTTTTTCCCCTGAACGTGAATGCAGCAACTAAAGCCATCAGGCTGGGCAGGCTCTGGGATGGCCATCGCGTCATTGTTAACGCCACTGTGATTGTCGAGAACGACAGAGTTCAGCGCATCAATATAGGGGACGAAATACCGGCGGATGCGGAGGTCATCGACCTTCGCAAATATACCGGCATTCCCGGCCTGATCGACGCCCATACACACATCACCTATTACTGGGACGGAGCGCCCGACACGACCCCTCGTCGTCAGCCGGCACGGCACGTTGCAGTCACGGTTTTCCTGGCTCAGGAGAACGCGAGGAAGACGCTGGCGGCGGGCGTGACCACGATTCGCGATTTGAACGCGGCAGGCGGCGCGGACATTGCAATGCGTGACCTGGTCAATCTGGGCGCAATGGTCGGACCGCGCATGTTCGTATCTGGAACAGGCCTTCGGAGCTCCGCCAACCGCCCGGGTGTTACCGATCCGGCGGCGGAGGCGGGCAATCAAGCAAAGGCGGTCATAGACAGCGGTGCGGACTGGGTGAAGGTCTTCGGATCGACGGGCGGCTTTGACAACGTCACTGGCGACCAGACGGTGAGCTACGCGGAAATGAAGGCCATTGTCGATACGGCTCATGCGGCCGGTCGCAAGGTTGCGATTCACTCCTATGGTCCGGCCGGCGCCCGCGATGCGATCCGCGCGGGGGGCGACACGCTCGAACACGCAACCGACATGGATGACGACACTATCGCGGAATTGGCGCGGAAGAAGATTTGGTACGTTCCGACCATCGACCACAACCAGTACTACATCGAAAATGCCGATAACGTGTACAAGTTTCCGGTCGGCGCAAAGGAGAACCTGAGCAATTTCATTTCACGAAACCTGCAGACGGCAAGGAAGGCCTATAGAGCGGGAGTACGCATGCTAATGGGCTCGGATGCCGTATATAACGGGTTCGGGCTGAATGCCCGGGAGCTCACATGGTTCGTGAAGCTCGGAATGACGAACGAGCAGGCGCTGCAAGCCGCGACCGTTGCGCCGGCAGAAATGCTCGGGCTGGAAAAGAGCCTCGGCTCCATTGCCCCCGGCTACTTTGCCGATATCGTCGCAGTTGAGGGCGATCCACTTGCCAGTATCGAGGTGGTCGTCAAAAACGTACGTTGGGTCATGAAGGGCGGCGTTGTGGTTGTGGATAAGACGCGCGCTTCTCACGAGAAATAAACGCGGGCCGCGCGGGCGGCAGCTGTAGTGCTAACCAGTTGCAACTCAGTGCGTATGCGGATTTCCGCTTCGGGTCATTCGCGTCGTTTTCGTCGCATCCACGCGACGTCCGGTTATCCCCCGAAACTCACCGTGAAAACAGGCGTGGCAGTCCGGCAGCCTTGGGCGTGAAATCCGGCCTTTCGGACCGGTCTGGGTTAGAAAGACCACGTTGTAGCCGCGCCCGCCGTCCTCGATGGTCGTGATCCGGGTCGTTGCGCCCTGCGGATTGCCCGCGCTGAGGCGGGCGGTCAGGCCACTTCCTGACTCATGCGCTGCAGCGATTACGGCTACCTGGATGACCCGGATTGTAGCGCGTTCCATGAGCAGCGCGGGCGGTATATATTACTTAGCGCTGCGCGATTTCGGCGCCCTTATGATTGAGAAAAACGTCCGATTAACCGACCTGACGACGCGGGAGGACAATCATGATGTTTCGAAGCTCGACGAGCGCGATTGCCGTTGCAGTGATCGCCACCGGCGTCATGGTGAGCGCGGTTCAGGCCGCAAACGACGCGAGGTACCCGGACTGGAAAGGCGCGTGGACGCGCTGGTTTCCCCCGGGAGCCACGTTTGAACCTAATGGTGGCTTCACGGCCGGCGGCCAGCCTTCGCACGACCAGACCAAGCCCTGGGGGCGAGGACAGGAAGCCCCGCTCACTGCGGAGTATCAAAAGATCTTCGAGGACAGCCTTGCGGACCAGGCCAACGGCGGACAGGGCAATTTTTTTGACCATGCCGTTCGCTGCATGCCTGGCGGCATGCCGCTCATGACTATCGCTTTTGGAGCCATGGAATTCATCGTAACGCCGGAAACCACCTATATCGCGCCCGGCGGCGGAGAGCCTCTTCGTCGAATCTATACCGATGGGCGCGACTGGCCCACGGACCTCGACCCCGCTCCGACTTATGCGGGCTACTCGATCGGTAGATGGATCGATGAGGACGGCGACGGCGTCTATGACGTGCTCGAAGTGGAAACGCGCGGCCCCTTCAAGGGCCCCCGCGCTTACGACGCAACCGGCTTGCCTCTTCATTTCGACAACCAGTCCATCTTCAAGGAACGCATCTTCCGCGACAAAGACGATCCGAAAATCCTGCACGACGTGATTACCACGATCGACCATGCCTTGACGCGGCCTTGGACCGTGGACAAGAAATATGTACACAGCCCCAATCCGCGTCCGCGCTGGGGCGAGGTTAGCTGTGCCGAAAACATGAACAACTCGATGATCGCTATCGGCAGAGAAAGCTATTACATGAGCGGCGACGGGATGCTGATGCCAGTCCGCAAAAACCAACCGCCGCCGGATTTGCGATATTTCAAACCATCGCAAAAGTGATGGCCGCAGGAGCACGCGGATCAAAGGTCAAGAAGGGTTGCGGATCGGACTGGCAGCAGCATCCGCGACCTCGACGGCTCACGACCAGCGTCAACCGAAGCAATCTTCATAATTGAAGTCCCACCATGGACCAATAGAGCGCTCCCCGCGTCGATTCGGCCGATGAGCGTCCATGGCCGCACCACCTCCGAACGCGTTCGTTTCATTACCAGCCAAATCGCGGTAGGCTCGAATCAACAGCGCCAGGGAAGCAAATGCGCCGCCGCATCTTCATGGCTGAGCTTGGATTGTGAAGCTCGAACGGCTGGACTGAGAACCAAGGAGGGCGACATGGAAGCGATCATTTCGAATCTGGTGTCTCGTTTCGAGAAGGGACTATTGAGCCGCCGCGAGCTCGTCCGAGGCCTTGCGATGCTGGCAGCCGGCGGGACGGCGGCGAGCGCGCAGGAAGGTCTCAATTTCAGTGCCGCGACCATCGACCATGTCAGTATTCAGGTGGCCGACCTGAAACGTTCGAGCGAATTTTATCAAAAGATGTTTGGCTTCAAGGAAGTGAGCGGGGAACCGGCGCGCAATATCCTTCGGCTCGGCAACACCCGCACGCTGGTCTCGCTTAATCTCGAAAAACCCAGCGCCACGGTGGACCATTTCGCGATCGGGATCCCGCGTTACAACAAGGAAGCGGCCGTGCGTTATTTCACCGAGCGTGGCGTCAAGCCGCTCGAGGGCAACTTCGCCGGGTTCCACGTGCTCGATCCTGACGGAATCAGGGTGCAGATCAGCGCGCAGAGCTGACTACAGCGGGCCCGCTAAGCTTGACGCTGAAGAATTGGACCTTGAGCCCCGTGGTGGATCGATTCATCGAGTGCACCCGCCATGTCGTCAAAGCTATGACGACAAAGGCCGCCATGTCGCGGCACCCAAAGCGGAACGTCTCTCAGGGGTCAAATTCGCCCGTGATGCTCCATCCGCGTGTACGGCAGCTTATCCCCAGATAGCTTCCGTGCCCGGCGCATGCGGATGATGGCAGAGTCGGGCCAGGACCCGACATCACGGCCCCGTCGGCGCCGCCGGTCAATAGCGCAGCTTCATACGCGAGTTACCAGCGGGAGGGTCGAAATCCGTTAGGGGTGGCAGCGCATGTGGGGTGCATAGCGCGCACACTGGCGAACTGGCCCGTTTGCCGGAAAAAGTCACAAACGGGGGCATCTTATCGACCTTTGCGGAGCATACCGATAGAGCGCACGAGCACATAAAAGACGGGCGTGAACAGCAGCCCGAACAAAGTCACCCCGAGCATGCCGTAGAAGACTGCCGTGCCGAGTGCCTGGCGCATCTCAGCGCCTGCTCCGGTCGCCACTACCAGCGGCACGACGCCCAGAATGAAGGCGAAGGATGTCATCAGGATCGGCCGCAGACGCGTACGTGCGGCCTGGACCGCCGCGTCTAGACGATTTGCGCCCGCCTCCTCGGCCTGTCTGGCGAACTCAACAATCAGGATCGCGTTCTTCGCCGCCAACCCGATCAGGACCACGAAGCCGATCTGCGTCAGGATGTTGTTGTCCATCCCCCGCAGCAGCACGCCGCTGATCGCCGCGAGCAAGCACATCGGAACGATCAGGATAACAGCAAACGGCAGCAGCACACTTTCATATTGCGCTGCCAGCAGCAGGAACACGAACACCACCGCAAGGCCGAACGCCACCGCGGCAGTATTGCCGGCGGTCTTTTCCTGCAGCGCGATCTCAGTCCACTCGAAGCCGAAGCCTGCCGGGAGGTTCGCGGCAACGAGCTGTTCCATCGCAGCAATCGCTTGGCCTGTGGAGAACCCCGGCAGCGTCGCGCCCTGCACCTCCGCGGCTGGGAACAGGTTGTAGCGCGGCACGCGATATGGACCGGTGATCTCATGGAAGCTCGCAACGGCACCGAGCGGAACCATGTCGCCGGCATTAGAGCGGGCGCGCAGATTCTCGACGTCCCGCACCGCGACCCGGAACGGGTTGTCCGCCTGCGCGGTGACCCGATAAGTCCGTCCCAAGATGTTGAAGTCGTTGACGTAGCTAGAGCCCATATAGGTCGACAGCGTGTCGAAGAACCGGCTGATCGGCACGCCCAACATCTCGGCCTTGGTGCGGTCAATGTCGGCGTAGACTTGCGGCGTCGCGGTGTTAAACAGGGTAAACACCTGGACGAGGCCAGGCGTCTGGTTGGCGGGACCAATGAGGGTCCCAACAGCTTGCTCGAGCGCACGCGGACCGCGGCCGGCGCGGTCCTCGATATACATCTTAAACCCGCCGCCGGTACCGATTCCGGGTACTGATGGCGGTGGGATGACCAACACGAAGGCTTCGCGCAGCGCCTGCATCTGGGCGCGCAGGCCGTTCAAGATGCTCGCAGTGGCGAGCCCGGCCTTCACCCGTTCCTCGAATGGCTTCAAGGTGACGAAAATAACTCCTGCATTGGGAGCGCTGGTGAACGTCGCACCGTCAAAGCCCGCAAATGCGACCGCGTGTTCGACGCCCGGCCGCGTCAACAGCATTTCTGATGCCTTGCGCACGACCTGGTCGGTGCGCGCGAGGCTCGCGCCCGGCGGCAAGGAGATCGCCGCGATGAAGTAGGCGCGGTCGAGCGGTGGGATGAAGCCAGATGGCGTGCGGGTGAATTGAAAATAAGTCACCCCGATGAGCCCGCCATAGATTATCAACATCAATGCGGAGACCCGCAGCGCCCGCCGCGTCAGCCCGCTATAGCCCAGCGCGAGCCGTTCGAACAGCTTGTTGAAGCCGGCAAAGAAGATGTTCGTAGGTCGGCTCAATGTCGTCCAGATGCCCGATCTCCGTTCATCGTTGCGCGGCTTCAGTAGCAGTGCGGCAAGGGCAGGTGAAAGCGTCAGCGACACCATGGCGGAAATGATGGTCGAGGCTGTGATCGTAAGAGCGAACTGGCGATAGAACGCGCCCGAGATACCGGCAATGAATGCGGCCGGAATGAAGACCGCGCAGAGAACGAGTGCGATCGCCACAAGGGCCCCACCGACCTCGTCCATGGTCTTGTGGGCCGCCTCGCGCGGAGTAAGGCCCTGACGCAAATAACGTTCGATGTTCTCAACCACCACGATGGCATCGTCCACTACGATGCCGATGGCGAGAACCAGACCGAACAGCGTCAGATTGTTCAGCGAGAATCCGAACGCCGTCATGACGAAGAAAGTCCCAATCAGCGACACCGGGATGGCGACGACCGGAATGATCGCAGCACGCCAAGTTTGCAGGAACAGGATGATCACGATCACAACCAGTACGACCGCCTCAAACAGCGTCTTGATCACCTCGTCGACCGACTGTTGGATGAAATCGGTGGTGTTGTAGACGACGCGGTAGGCCATTCCGGTAGGAAAACTCCTGGCGAGCGTGTCCATCGTGCTAATCACGCTCGCCGCGGTCGCAAGCGCGTTCGAGCCCGGCCGCTGGTAGATCCCGATGGCTGTCGCGACCTGATTGTCGAGGTAGGCGTTGGTCGTATAGTCCTGGGAGCCGAGCTCGACCCGCGCAATGTCGCGTACGCGCGTCACGCGACCGTCTTCATCGGTGGCGACAACGATCTCGTTGAACTGTTCGGGACTGGACAGCCGGCCGAGTGTCTGAACCGAAAGCTCGAACGCGCCCGGTGATGTCGCCGGTGGCTGATTGACCGCGCCAGCCGCCACTTGGACATTTGCGGCTCGCAGCGCAGCGACGATGTCGCTCGCGGTCAGGCTCCGCGCCTGCACCTTGGCGGGGTCAAGCCAAACCCGCATCGCATAGTCGCGGGCGCCGAACACGATAGTGTCGCCCACGCCGTCGAGACGGGTGATGACGTCCTTTACGTTTATGGTCGCATAGTTGGAGATGTATTGCTGGTCCAAGCTTCCGTCAGGGGAGATCAGATGGATGACGAGCATCAGATCGGGGGAACTCTTTCGCACCGTCACGCCGACGCGCTGTACTTCCTGCGGCAGTCGCGGCAGAGCGACCGACACGCGGTTCTGCACCAGCACCTGCGCCTGGTCTATATTGGTGCCAGGCTTGAAAACGACACTGATCGACAGGGCACCGTTGCCGGTCGATTGCGAAACCACGTAGAGCATATTGTCGACGCCGTTAATCTCCTGCTCAATTGGCGCTGCGACCGTCTGGCCGATCACCTCGGCGGAGGCGCCCGCGAAGGTAGTGCTCACGACCACAGTCGGCGGTGCAATCTCCGGGTACTCGGCCACCGGCAGCGCACGAAACGAAATAAAGCCGACAAGCGTCACGATAATCGAGATGACGGCCGCGAAAATCGGTCGATCGACAAAGAAGTGAGAGAACCGCATGTGATTCCTCTGCCCCGTGGAGATGCCTGATTCGACGTGGCCCGCTACCGAGCTTCCGCCTCTTTTGCGGCGGGCTCGATCTTACCTTCCTCCGGTTTGACCTTCTGCCCCGGCCGCGCCCGCGGCAGGCCCTCGATCACTATGCGGTCGGTCGGCGCGAGCCCCGAGCGAATGACGCGCAATCCATCTACGATCGGACCAAGTTCAATCAGCTTGATGCCCACCGTGCCGTCATCCGCAACAGTGAACACGATCTTGCGTGATTGATCGGAGGCGATCGCACTGTCTGGGATGAGCAGCGCTTCGTGCTCGCCGCCAAACAGGCGAAGTCGTCCGAAGAAGCCGGGGGTCAGGAGTCCGTTCTTGTTCTCGAACACGGCACGGCCGCGAATGGTGCCGGTCTTCGGATTGAGCGCGTTGTCGACGAAGTCCATCTGGCCGTGGTGCATGTAGTCGGTTTCGTCGGCAAGTTTGACCGAGACCGGGTTCTGCACATCGCGTGACGAGGGCCGTGCACCGGCAGCGGCAAGGCGCAGATAACGCAGGAAGTCCGCCTCGCTGCCGTCGAACAAAAAGTGAATCGGGTCTATCGACACGATGACTGTCAAGAGCGTTGCACCAGTCTGGCCTCCGGTGATCAGATTGCCGGCGTCGACGCGTCGGTCGGAGATGCGCCCCGTCGTCGGTGCGCGCACCTTGGACCATTCCAGATTGAGCTCCGCCTGTTTCAAAGCGGCCTCGCTCGCGGCGACCTGTCCGGCCGCATCGCGTTCGGTTGCCTTCCGCGTATCGAATTCCCGTTCGGTCAACGCCTGGCTCCGCACCAACGGCGTTGCGCGTTGCACGTCGAGCGTGGCGATCTCAAGCTTTGCCTTTGCGCGTTCCACGTCGGCTTTGGCCTGGTCAACAGTGAGTTCGTAGGGGCGCCGATCGATGACGAACAGGAGGTCGCCTTGCCTGACCATCTGGCCTTCGTTGAAATTGACGGAATCGATGAAACCCGAAACCCTGGCACGGACCTCCACGGTCTCGACCGCTGCAAAGCGGCCGGTATATTCGTCCCATTCGGTGATCGTCTTCTGCAGCGGGCTCGCTGTTGTGACCGGCGGTGCGGGTGGAGCCGCGCTAGTGGCCGGCCTGCTGTCGCACCCGACAAGTATGTGCGCTGCAAGCAGCAGAGCACTTGGGAGAAGTGCACGCGTCATCGAATATTCCTCCAGCATTTCGCGGGATCGACTCTACCACACAGAAGTCGCGCCGGGCGTCGATTCAGGATCGCCAAATATGCTACTTTAAAACTGGAGCGCGCACGGGGTTGGTCGCGTCGATGGCCGACCGCATAGAAGCACCATCGGCAGATCCCCCCAAGATGAGTGCCCACAACCGACTTTTGCCGCGCGTTCGCAGCGCGGGCCCGGGTCCTGTGCAGCCGGGCTGACGCACATTATGACCGAGTCGGGTCAATTTCGCCGGTCGCGATCCATTGCTGCCGACGGCAGGCCTAGGCTCCGGCAGCAGAGAGACATGCTCTAGTCTAGCTGAGCAGTTCGACGGCTTACCCTCCGATAGCCGCCGCGCCGACCGCATGCCGGCGACGGCGAAGCGGCGTCATGTGCTGTCGTCGTGGACGGCGGTGCACGACCACATCATCGTCGGCCGGGACGGGCGCGCGAGCCTGGGGGGAATGAGGTTGATTTGATGTGGCGGGACCGCACCTTCGGCTCCGCTTCGCCGGCAGCGCGAGAGTCCGTCGCCGCGCGCCAGCGATCGAGTTCGGCAAGATCGGCGGTCGGGCGTTCGCGAATGATATTAGCGCGGCCAAAATAGATGGCGCCGTTGTCGCCGTCGATCGATATCCATTCACCCTCGCTGATTATGCGGCCGGCAAAGCGCGCAATGCGTGCGGCGGGATCGACGTTGAGTGCCTCACACCCGACCACTCCGGGCTTTCCCATTTGGCGCGCGACCAACGCGGCGTGGGCGGTGCGTCCGCCCTGCGCGGTGACAATTCCCGCCGCGACGGCAAATCCGGCGACATCGGCGGTTGAGGTATCGGGCCGTACCAAGATGACGGGATCGCCCGCGGATGCCTGACGTCCGGCGCTGGCAGAATCGAATGCCACGCGTCCGGTCGCAACGCCGGCCGAGGCGCCGATGCCGCACGCAGCCGGGACGCCCGGAGCATCCAGCCGGACGCGCACAAGCGCATCGAGATTCAATTCGGCCAGCCGACGAAGGGCCTCCTGAGGTGAAATTAGCTCTTCGCGCACGAGATCGATCGCGATCCGCAGCGCAGCCAGCGGCGAGCGCTTGGCCGACCGCGTTTGCAGAATCCACAGCGCCCCGTTTTCGATCGTGAACTCTACGTCCTGCACATCATGAAATTCCAGTTCCAACCGGCGGAGAATATCGCGCAACTCGGCCGCGACCGCGGGCATCGCATGGGTGATCGCCTCTTCGGCGTGGGGCGTCCGGCGTCCCGAGACGACCTCTTCCCCTTGGGCATCGAACAGCACCTCCACCACCGGATGGGCGCCGCCAGTCGAGGGGTCGCGCGAGAATGCGACGCCCGCGCCGGATGCCGGGCCACGGTTGCCGAACACCATGATCTGTACCGTAACGGCGGTTCCTTTCAGGTGATCAAGCCCGTGCAAACGCCGAAAGGTCAGCGCACGCTCACTCATCCATGAGCCATAGACGGCGCGCGCGGCATCCGTCAGCTGCCGCATCGGATCCTCCATCCAGCCGCTGTCTTCGGCCAAACCCTGATAGGAAACCGCAAGGCGCTCCAAAGCCTCGCAATCGAGATCCCGCTCACCTTCCAGTCTTTCATCCGCCAAGATCTTTGCGAGCGCGGCAGCAAATGGCGCCCGGTCCAGGCCGAGAACCACTGTGGCGTAGCTCTCGATGAAACGTTGGCGGCAATCCCAGGCGAAGCGCGGGTCGCCGGTCATCCGTGTCAGACCGCCAATGGCGGCCGAGCTGGCGCCCACATCGAGCACGGTGTCCATCATTCCCGGCATTGATCGCGCGGCGCCGGAGCGGACCGAGACGAGCAACGGGGTGCGCCGATCACCAAATTGCTTGCCGCTCACCGTCTCCAGGAACGCGATTCCCTGCCGCAGCCCTTCGTCGAGTTCGCGCTCGGCCTTGCGATCGCCGGCGTTGATGTCGGCGCACATGCTGATGGGCAGAACAAAGGCGGGAGGAACTGGCACGCCGCGCGCCGCCATGAGGGCCAAACCGGCAGCCTTGCCGCCGATTTCATCGATGGGAGGAATCGTGGTCGGCCGGTCGCCACCGATCAACACAATCGTCATGGCCCTAGTCTTTCTTCACGGCACCAAGAGCGGCGTTACGGCGCTAAGTCCGTGAGCACGTGAGCGCGCAGCACATGTCCAAAGCTCGCCATCCGGTCCGTAGCTCGCTCAAGCGCTCGCGCAAGCTCTAGCGCAGCAAGCGAACTCGCAAGATCGAGCCCGCCGCCCAGCACTTCCCTTGTCACACTGCGCTCGGCGTCGTCGGCCTTGTGCTCGACATCGATCAGCCGGCCGACGGCTGCTAATGCGTCTTCGGAATCGGCGCGACGCCCCTCCGGGACCTCGCCGGCGGCATCCACACCTGATGCCACCGTCTCGGTACCCGTGAGAGCGACGGCGCAAAGCTCGGACAAAGGCTTGAGCACGCCCTCTCTCATTTTCTTCGGCAGAAGCGAGGCGATGAACGCCGCCTGCTCCAGCTCGTCGACCACATCCTCGATACGGTTCACAAGCTGCTCGATGGTGGGCCCCGCGTCGAGGCGGGCGATCTCGCTGCGCGCATCGCGCGCGACCCGGTCGGCTTTTTCCTCGATGTGCCGCGCCCGCGCCGCCAATGCGGTGCCGTCGCCATGCTGGCCAGAACACAGGCCGGCGATATGATGCGCGACCGCTGCGGCGATCTCACGCGCAAGGCCGGCCTGGCGCACGACGATCGCCAACAACGCACTGTCGACGCGCTCCAGGCGGCGGACAAGATCCGCTTCGATGCGGTCACGCGCAAGCGGTACGGATCGCCCTTCCAGCAAAGCTTGCGTCGAGATGCGCAGCACGCCTTTGAGGAAATCGACCGCTGCTTCGCGTCCCAAGACGGCATCCAATCGTTCGCCGAAACCGATCCGCGTCGGAGCCGCGTTGCGCACGGCACCGGTGACAAGCTCGCTGCCTCCAAGTTCGAGAAAAGCCCGGTGGCCAACGTGGTTGCGCGCAGCCCAATCGAGAATCCGAACCGTCTGATCCTTTGCGACCCAAGCGCGCAGCACCTTGCGCGCCTTGTTCCAGTCGATCAGGAAGACGAGCGCGGCGCCGATCGTCTCAAGGAAGGCGTGGCGCCGCTCGCTCGTTTCCGCATCGTAGTGTCCGGTGACAAGATAGAACGCGCCTTGGTCGCCCAGTTCCTTGGCTTTCTTCTGCTCAAGTCCGCTCCAGCGCACCGGGAAACCGCTCAGCATGTCGGTAAAGAACCTGGCGCGGGCGCAGTGCACATCCGTGTGTGTCACTGTGACAGCTTTATCCTGGACCCCGATCACGATGACGTGCGCGTCGGTCACGCCGATATCATTCTGGATAGTCAGCCGCGGTCCGCATCTTACCGCCGTGGTCGCGAGACCGGGATGATCGAACTTCAAGTGAGAGGTCGAGGCAACGCCGCGCATGAAGGCTTCGACAGCTGCGCGATCATGTGCCCGCAGCCCGTATGCAAGGGCGCCCGCGACCATTTCCTCAGCGCTACCGGCCGCGAGCCGATTGAGAACCTTGTGCAGGTCCATTATCAGCCGGTGCAGACTATCGCCCTGCTCCTCTGAAATCCCGGTCAACTCGGCAATGTCGCCCGGGCTGACGTCGGAGAGCGATGCGAGGCGCTCTTGCACCTTCGTTCGCGCGAGGCGCTCGGCCGCTTGCTTGCCTTCGGCCGGTGAACCGATTTCGGTTGCATGAAGCATAGCGCCCATCTCTGACAGGATGTCCTTGCCGAGTGCGGCAAGATGAGGCGCGATCATCCGACCATCGGCAGAAATCTTGGCACCGCTCACCAACCGATTAATCGGCGCCGGGTCGATGCCGGCCGCGCGACACTCCGCCGTCAGGTCCGGCGCGGCAATCCCCTGGCTGCGTGCGTGATCGGCTGCCGCCTGCAAGGCGGACAGGCGCACCTTCACCCGGTCGTTGGCTGCCAGCCCCGCCGCTACCAGGGATGGCAAGAGAATGTCAGCCTGCCCGAGGTGTTCGATGATGCGAGACTTCATGATTATCAGATCATGTGCGAAAGCCGATCAATCAACAATCTGGCATGGCTGCGAGCCGAAAAATTTGCGCTGGATCATTCATCCAGCCGTCGCAATTGGGCGATCCGACGCCATTGCGGCCTCTGACCGCAGCTCTCGGCATCAATCGAGAGCACAACTTTGATGTTTCGGGTATGAACCCTGCCTTGCCGGGCCACCGGGGGTGCTCTTACGCGCACCGGGCTGTCCGAATAGGGCGCCCGCTCGGCGCCTCTTGCCTGGGGCCGCGCTCGAGCTTGTCGAGAAGCCCGGCCGGTTCGTTGGGTGACAGCATCCTGCCGATGGAGCGTGCGGGAACTCCCTTGGCATCGCCGGCCAGGTTCTCTTCCATACGAGGGCCCAGTTGACAGCTCGATGTTGATCTCATCCAATTCGTCGAACGCTTGCCATTGCCGATGCAAGGCGCGATCATCTGGCTGCGGCGAACACGACATTGGTCCGTGACCGTGCCGCCCGAAATCTCAGCTCGCAGACAGAGGTTTCGACAAATGACCCACGCAGTCATCTACGCCCGATTCTCGACTGACTTGCAAAACGAAAAATCGACGGAAGACCAGATCGCCCTGTGTAGGGCGCATGCCGCGCGCAGGGGCTTGCAAATCATTCAGACTTTCGAAGACAAGGCACGCTCGGGCGGTTCTATCCTTGGTCGCGATGGGCTGACGCGCCTCATGGATGCGGCTCGGACACGAACCTTCGATGTCGTCGTGGTTGAAGCGCTCGATCGTCTGTCGCGCGACATGGAGGATCTGGCGGGCATTCATAAGCGGCTGTCGTTCCTCGGGATCGAGATCGATGCCGTCCACGACGGAACCGCCGATTCCATTCTGGTCGGCATCCGCGGCCTCGTCGGGCAGATGCAGCGCGAAGACGGTGCCAAGAAGGTACGTCGCGGCATGGCTGGCGTCGTGCGTGACGGGCGGCGCCGGGATGATCTTCAACGAACTTTATACAGGGCGCATCGTCTGGAACAAGGTCCGGATGGTGAAGAACCCCGACACGGGGAAGCGAATCTCACGACCGAACCCGCGCGACTAGTGGCAGGTGGTGTCGGCGCCACAGTTGCGTATCATCGATGATGACACATGGGCGCGCGTTCACAATCGCAAGTCGAAAAAGACACGCCTGAAGATCCACATGAAGCGCCGGCCAGCGCATTTATCGTCCGGCTTGCTGCGATGCGGATGCTGCGGGTCGGGCATGTCGGTGCACGATCGGGACAAGACGGGCAAGACGCGGATCCGCTGCTCTGCGGTGCGCGAGGGCGGCAGCTGTTCTAATCGAAGGATTGTTTATCTCAGGGACGTGGAGAAGGCTGTTCTCAGCGGAATGCGTGAGGAGCTAAATGACCCGCGACTCATCGAGAGCTATGCCCGAAAGTATAACGAGGAGAGACAACGGCTCGCAGCCACGGCCACGGCAACGCGCGCACGTCTGGAGGCGATAGAAAATTTGAGGTCACACCCGTCGCATTAATTCCATACATGGGCGATCCTCGTTGTCGCTTGGTCTGCCCCAAAGTGAGTGGCGGTCCGACGTTTGGTGCGCGTTATCGCGGCCGGCCCGCGATTAGTTTTTTGGTGTCCCGCTCCGGCGTCTGCAGATACGATAGAGAGGCAGGCAAATGATGAAACTTCCCCGCCGACAATTTCTGCGCCTGGCCGCGGGCGCTGCCGCGCTCCCGGCTATCTCGCGCGGTACCAGAGCGCAGACCTATCCGACGCGGCCGGTGCGCATATTTGTTGGTTTTCCACCGGGCGGCGGAACCGACGCCCTCGCTCGCTTCATCGGCCAATGGCTGTCAGAGCGGCTCGGTCAGGAATTTTTCATCGAAAACCGGGTGGGCGGCGGTGGCAACATCGCGACCGAGGCGGCCGCACGCTCGTCGGCCGATGGTTATACGCTTCTGTTGGTCACTCCAACAAACGCGATCAATGCCACGCTTTACGACAAACTCAATTTCGACTTCATCCGAGACATCGCGCCAATCGTGGGCATCGCCCGGGTGCCCAACGTCATGTTGGTCAACCCGTCATTTCCGCCCAAAACAATCCCTGAGTTCATCGCCTATGCCAAGGCCAATCCAGGTAAGATCAACATGGCGTCAGCCGGCAACGGAACCCCGGCCCACATGACCGTCGAACTGTTCAAGATCATGGCAGGCGTTAACGTGGTGCACGTGCCCTATCGCGGCGGGGCGCCAGCGATGACCGACCTGCTCGGCGGACAGGTGCAAGTCTACTTCGGTGCCACGACCGGATCGATCGAGTACATCCGTGCTGGCAAGTTGCGCGCGCTGGGGGTGACCGGCGCGACGCGCTCGGCAGTGCCCCCGGAAATCCCGAGCGTGGCCGATTTCCTGCCGGGCTTCGAGTCGAGCCAGTGGTACGGAGTCGGCGCAGCCAAAAACACGCCGGTCGAGATCGTCGCTAAGTTGAACAAGGAAATCAACGCGAGCCTCTCTGATCCCAAGATTCAGGCGCATCTTGCCGACCTGGGCGGTACATTGCTTGCCGGCTCGCCTGCCGACTTCGGCAAGCTCATCGAAGAAGAGACCGTGAGATGGGGCAAGATAATTAGGGCGGCCAACATCAGGCCGAGGTAATCTTGCTCGCGGCGAGAAATTCCGTACCCGTCGTTCGCGAATGGCGGGACGGATGTCCTCGACCCGCTTAAGGTGCGGACCCTATGGCGAGTTGCCGCATGGGCAGCCGTCGGCGGCGACCTCGCAAGCGGCGAAAATGCCGCCACAAGTTCATACCAAATCATCCCCTATGAGTTCGGCAATGGCATCCTCCCAGCGTATGATCAGCGACAGCTTTCCGATCGGCAGTTCGGGCTCCCGCGCCGCGGCCTCGAGGAGTCGGAGATATCGATCCAGCATCGCCCGCATTTCTTTTCGATCATAAGTGTTGGCATCAAAATTGACTCGGCAGTTTTCTGGTCTTCGCTCATCGATATAAATCATGCACCCCGACGGCATTATTCCAACCTTCCAGAATTCGTCGCTGATTACAAGGTCTCCAAAGTGCTGGTCAGAATGATCCCTGGATATTGAAAAATAGAACTGGGGTTGGGGTATTTCCACGCCTAGCGCCCGCAAGCGTTCGTTGATCATGTCGTGTGGTAACTCAGCGCACGTTGTCGCCTCAAATACGCGGCCGCGAACAATCGCCAACCATTCCAGGAATGTTCTACTTTCATCATAGGAAAATACGAGAGGAAGCGGGTTGAGGAACGGACCCACGATGTTCTGTGTCTCAACACGACCGCGATTAGCAAAGCCCGTTCCGATAACGACGGTCGGATTGGCTGTTGCATCGGCAATTAACGCCGCAAACCCAGCTAATCGGACTATGAAATGGGTTACTCCAGTGCTGCGCGCGATCTCATCCAGTCGTTTTGCGGCCCAGCTATCGAGTTTCCATCTAAGGACGCCCTCGCTCGGATCGAGCGGCGCGCGAGGTATCATCCTCCTGAGCGGCCGTCGAGTTGCCGGTGGAGCAGTTGAAAAAAGGCTCTTCCACCAGCTCAAGACTTCGTTGATATAGGAGCCATCAGGCCGCATGACTTGGCGCTGCCAGACGCCAAAGTCGGCATATTGCAAGAGCGGCACCTTCGGGAGAGGTCGCTCCTTCCCATGCAGCGCCGCTTCATACAAGATTGCAAGCTCCGTATCGAGTATCTGCGATCCCAATCCATCGATGATCAAGGGGTGGGAAATGCGCAATAGCCGGTAATGCTCGTTGGCAATTCGTATCAGTACGTTTCTCCTTATCGGGAGTTTCTGCAAATCGATTTCTCGGGAGGACTCCTCGCGGAAGATCACATCCGCTTGAGCTTCCGGATCCGCAACGTCGGTGAGATCAACAAACGAGAGATTAGGTGGTCCGGATTGATGAATAATCTGTGCCGGGCGACCCTCGACGAGACCGAACGTAGTTCGCAAGATTTCATGGCGGCCAACCAGATACTGCAGACACTCCTTCAGTATGTCGATATCGAGTGGCCCGGTGACGCGATAGCTGCGCACGTGCGTAAAGGCCGCGCGGTCTTGCCAGCCGCGCCAGCGGTTCCAGATCGTCTCTTGCAAAAGAGACATGGGCATGGACGCCGCGCGCGGAGCGCGAACGATCGGCGTCGTCTTGACGGCACTCAAGCGCTCATTCGCGTCAATGAATGTGGCAAGTGTCGACACCGTTGGATGATCGGCGATTGCCTGGAGGGTCAGCTCGACTCCGAGTGCCGCGTACACCTGGGCCGCGACAATCGCGCCGATGAGGGAGTCGCCACCGAGACTAAAAAAATCGTCGTCTCGACCGACATTCGGCAGCTCAAGAATTTCCGCCCAGATTTCGGCAAGCAACACCTCCGTCTCTGTTTGGGGCACGTTGCCCTTGGCGTGGGCGTGAATAGGAAGAGAATATTGACGGAGCGCCTCTCGATCGACCTTGTTGCTCTTATTGTACGGAAGGCTGTCCAAAAGCACGATCCTTGACGGCACCATGTGTAGGGGCAGATTTGCTCGCATGGCGTGTCTGAGGCGTGATGCCGTCCACGATGCACTGCTCGTCTTCACGACGAACGCAACCAATACCGGCTCATGCTTATCACGCCCTACCGCAACAACCGCGACGCGGTCGATTCCAGGAAGTCTCCTGAAGGCCGATTCGATCTCGAGCAGTTCGATCCGGTAACCACGGATCTTGATGCGGTCGTCCTTACGACCAGAATATTCGAGCAGACCATCGACGTTGATCCGTCCCCGGTCGCCTGTCCGCAGCACGCGAGTTCCGTTGCCGTCAAGGTCCGCGGAGAAGCGCTGGGCGGTGAGGTCCGGATCCCGCCAATACCCGTTCGCCAGATAACGGCTCCTGACCACGATTTCGCCGACTTCGCCGCGCGCGACAGGTTGACCATCGTCGCCGATAAGCAAGACGTCCATGTCTCTTGCAAAACGTCCGACAGGAAGCAATCCAGCTGGTACATGATCGCCGGGCGCCCAGCGCGACCAAGCGATGTTGGCAGTTTCAGAAGACGAAAGCGTATGAACCAATGTGCTGGCCCGTGGGAAATGCCGCCGGAATGTCTGGAAATCGTCTGCGGTGACCGTCTCGCCATGCAGCATAACCGCACGCACGTCAGCGAATACCACCCGAGCATCAATTGTCTTAGCCAATGTGCGGAAGAGCGAAGCCGATGAGACATAGACGGCGAGTCCGCGACCAATGATCCAGTCAGCGAGCACGGCGATACTTCCTGTCTTTGGCGAAAAAGGGCAAAGCATCGCGCCCCGCAGCAATGTCCCCCAGAGGCCGCTCCCAGCTCCAAAGCCGGTCGAAAGCATGGAAAATAGTGGAATGCGGTCGTTCTCGGTATAATGCATAGCGTCGTCATATGCGGCGGCGGACCTTCGAAACTGCCGATGAGTTTGCATCACGCCTTTGGGGCGACCGGTTGTGCCTGACGTGTAGGTAAGAAATGCCGTCTGCCTCAGCGGGATTTCGATCGACGGATTATGCGCCGGCCCGATCGCGGTTTCTGATTCAAAATTCAAGATGCTGCAGCTGGCGAGCCCGCATTCCGCGGCCAAATGCCGGTTCTGCACATCTGTGACGATAAAACTCGGCTCTGCGTCCTCGACGAGCATTTTCAGTCGGGTCATCGGGTCGACCGGATCGAGCGCGACTACGATCGAACCCGTCTTCAATATCCCCAGCACGGCGGCTATCAGTGGCGCATCATGCGACATCAGGATCGCGATGCGATCGCTGGAGGCCGCTCCGCGGCCGATGAGTCGATGCGCCAGCCGGTTTGCCGTTTCGTTCAATTCCCAATAGGTCGGCTCCCACCTGTTCGAACTGATAGCGATGCGCGATGGAACCGTCGCTGCCACCCGCTCAAACGCCACGATTAGCGATTCATCGCAGTCGGTCGCCTTCAGACCTTCGACCCCTGCTTTTGGTGTCGACTCGCTTGCAGAAATGGAAAACATGAACTGCCCCTCTTCAAATATTCCCGCATCGCGACGTGATCCCGGGGGAACGACGAGCGCCTACTCAGGCTCAGCAAGCGGCACGCTGTCCTCCCGAGCCGGCACGCTGATTATTTTCAGCCCGCCGACTTGAGGATAGTGATGGCGACTTCCAGCTGTTGCGCCGGGCAAGACGATTGTTCCCTTCATCAAGCACATCTTTGCGGAAGGTGAATACGTGGGCAAACGATGGCGCTTGTCGTCTGGCACACCGGGGCATCGAGCCCGGGAGATCGTTAAACGACATGAAACGTACTTTTGCCTGGACCAGCCGCAATCGACGACTAGCCCAGTCTTCGAGCGCTACGTCGCAACCGCTGGCCCGCTCGTGCGCGTGGTATGATCCGCATTGTGCTCAGACGACTTGCTGCACGCGCGTCGCCACGAATCCGCTCGCTCGGATGGGCTCTTAGGGCGCACGTGGACGAGTTCAAACAAATCTTCCTCACCCCCTTTTTCCGCGAAATTCCTCACCCCCTTTTTCCGCGGAACTTAATTGCCTAACGAATCCCAAAAGTCGCACTGCTTCGTGCGAAGGTGGTCACCTTCTGATATTGCGGTGTCAAAGATCTCGTAGTTGTCGTTGTTGGCGTCATATCTTTTCCAAGACAGTCGTGGTGCAGTACCTGTTCTGGCAAACTCGGACCAGGTATCCTGGAATACCTTTACAAGAGCCGCCTCATCCGCTGTCGGAGAAAACTCCACACCACTTAGCGTGTCGAAGATGAAAAGCAGCTCAAAGCCATGTGAGGCGCCGAATTTGACATACGGGCCATCGCTATACACGTGAGTGTAGAAGAATCGCCCGACAAATTCACTTTGTTGGGTGCTAAGCGCTCGCAGAACTTTTCGCGAGGAACACAGATAGTTTTTATCGGCGAAGATTGCATTGTAGGTTTGGCGAGGTGATGGATATTCGTCGATTGGATAGAGACGAAGCAGGTCGGTAGCCGAAGCACCTGGCATAGAACCATTCCGGACCGCCTCTTCGACCGCGTTCATGTAATCGTCCTCGGTGTGAATATTCTTTGACGCCTCATAACCAAGTTCCGACATCTCTTCCTGGACATTTCCTTCGAGAATGGGCAGGTGGTGGTGGTGTCCACTACGCATGATATTTATCGGAGAATCTGTCAAAACCTTTCCGTCCACGACCGCTGCATAAAGACCTGTGCCAGGGCCGCTGGGCATCGCTTTCACGACTTCATTTGCTGACTTATCACGCATGCAGGCCAGTTCCAGTTCGTCAGACGCGTTTGAACAATTGAGCGTATCGGCTAACATCTTGCCGTTCTGTTCTGCAAAGCGCAAACTCTGTGCGCCCTCTCTAACACCGCTATGAACGATCGCACGATGAAACAAACCTCCGCTCAATGGTGAGCTCATGTGAACCCAAACACTTTTTGCGCCCGCCGAATGGCCAAAAAGCGTGACGTTGCTTGGATCTCCACCGAAGGCAGCGATATTACGCTGAACCCATTTCAGCGCCTGGATCTGATCCATGTAGGCGTAGTTTCCAGAGCCCCCGTATCCGCTGGTCGCCGACAGTTTTGGGTGACCAATAAAACCAAGCGTCCCCAAGCGATAGTTCAGGGTCACGACGACGACGTTTCCATTCTGTGCCAGCCGGGAGCCATCGTAAACAGCAACCACATTCCGGGATGTTAGACTAGCTGAGCCGCTGACGTTAGATCCGCCATGAATAAAGACGATGACTGGAAGCGCCTCGGCGCCAGAGGGTTTAAAAACATTCAGATAGAGACAGTCTTCATTTCCAATGAATACGTCATCGGGTCTTCTCTGCGGGCATTTTGGGGAGAAATTAGATGCATCGCAAATTCCCGCCCAACTGTCGGGTTCTTGCGGCGGCATCCAGCGCAACTTCCCTATCGGTGGAGCCGCAAACGGCAAGGCCTTAAACGATTCCACCTTCCCTTGTAGTACGCCACGCACCTCACCGTTTTGCGTGTGTACGACAGGCTCGCTGGCATAGGCGTTGAGCCCAAATAAGCCCACAAACAAAAATTGAACAAGCTGAATAGGCTGCATGGCAATCTCCAAAACGGTTTTCTAGATTGAATAATGTAGAAAAACCGACTTTTCGGCTAGAAGCAAATGAAATAATGTGATCTTGAGATGGCCCCGGCTGTAAAATTGCTCCGCATTCTTGGATCGCCGGGCTCGGCTTTTTCCAGGCGGTCTCGGGGGCAGGCCGCGCGCCGCTGAGCGACCGATGAGCTGATCGGGGCGTTGCTGCCGATCGCGTTTTGAGACCCTCCCCTGAGAACACCGACGGAACAGAATATGTTTATAAATTCCTCAGGGTGCAAAATGCTGCTAACAACATGCAGTTGCCTGAGGAGGAAGCGCTACCATCATACCGCCAAGCGGGAGCTGGCGGATTAAAGTGTGACCGCCGCGACGACGACGGTCGACCGCGATATGGAGATGGATTTTTGACTCGAGCCGGGGGCTGGGATAACCAAAACTCTGGAGACGTGCGACCGCAGGCGGATCCTGCCGCTACAATCCTTGGCCCCAGGCCGGGCGGTAATTCCGACCTGGATTGAGAAACCATGCCGGCGAAACGCTTTGTAGACTCGGGGCCCGACGTTCCGTTTTTATGCCTGCCTCACCTGCTGGAACATCAGAACAACCGTATCCCAGACGCACCCGCGATTCTCGCTCCAGGGCGCGTTCCGCTGACCTACCGCCGCCTTTATCAGCACATAGACGAGATGGGGCGCACTCTGCGGGGCCTGGGGATAGGCCGTCATGATCGAATCGCAGTGGTGCTTCCGAACGGTCCCGAGATGGCGGTGGCGATTCTTGCGGTGGCCGCGAGTTCGGTTTGCGCCCCGATGAACCAAGCCTATGGTTCCGAGGAACTGTACAGATATTTCGTTGATCTGCGACCTCGCGCGTTGATCATCCAAGCTGGAATCGACTCGCCGGCGCGTCATGCGGCGCTCGCGCTCGGCATCCGTGTGATTGGGCTGTCGACCGGACCCGACCCAGAAGCTGGTCTCTTCACGCTTACAGGAGAGCACGGGCGTGCATCATCCGACGCACCAGTCAGCGCCAGCGACGTGGCGCTGCTACTGTTCACGTCTGGCACGACGTCGCGGCCGAAGATCGTCCCTCTGACGCACGCCAGCGTTTGCACTTCCGGTTACCACTCAGTGTCCGCTCTGGCGCTGCGAGAAACAGATCGCGGCATAAATATGCTGCCATTGTTCCATGGGCATGGGCTGAATAACAACATACTAGCCTCGCTGGCGGCCGGTGCCAGTATTGTATGCGCCCCTGGCTGCGACGTGAGCAACTTCTTTGCATGGCTAACGGCTTTTCAACCGACGTGGTACTCCGCGGTGCCGACCATGCATCAAGCTATCCTCGCCCAGGCTCGGCTCTATCACGAGCGGGCCCGCGACTGTCGGCTGCGCTTCATCCGCTCTGCATCGGCTCCATTGCCGCCTCGGGTCCTCGCGGAACTGGAGCAGACTTTCGAGACCTGCGTGATCGAGTCTTATGGCATGACGGAAACTGCTTCCGCATTTATCGCGTGCAATCCGCTGCCACCGCGCCGGCGCAAGCCCGGTTCGGTCGGCCTCCCGGTGGGTTTGGACGTCGCGATCATGGACGAGGGAGGGGCTTTGCTGCCCCGCGGCCAGACGGGCCAGGTCGTGGTGCGACGCGAGAGCGTTATGGCGGCCTACGACGGCGACCAAACCGCGACCGTGGCCGCATTTGCAGGCGATTGGTTCAAGACAGGAGATGTTGGTTTCTTCGATGACGACGGGTACCTGTTTCTCGCTGGGCGCATACGCGAGATCATCAATCGCGGTGGGGAGAAAATAGCCCCGCAGGAAGTCGACGACGTGCTGCTGCAACATCCGGCGGTGGCAGAGGCGGTAACCTTTGCCGTCCCCCACGCCACGCTGGGTGAGGACGTCGCCTCGGCTGTTGTATTGCGGTCCCACGGTTCGGTCACGCCGAAAGACATACGTCAGTTCGCCATTGGCCGGATTGCGGACTTCAAGGTCCCGCGCCAAGTCCTTATTGTCAGGGAAATACCAAAAGGCCCAACCGGAAAAAAACAGCGTATCGGCTTGGCCGATAAATTGGCTCTCGCGACCAGCGCTGCCCCGCCACGGACCTTCGTCGCACCACGGACACCGCTGGAGAAGCGGCTTGCCGAACACTGGGCGGAGATACTCCAGGTCGCGCAGATCGGTATTCACGATGACTTCTTCGCGTCGGGCGGAGACTCTCTCCTGGCTACAGAAGTCCTCTGCCGCATATACGAAGTCACGCAGGTTGAGCTCGAGGCTTCGCGGCTTTTCGAGGCGCCGACTGTTGCGGAGGTGGCGGACCATCTCGAACGGCTGATTCATGCAGGCCAAGCGCCCCGAGGTTCCTCAGCCATTGCCCGCGTGCCCCGAAAAAACGGAGTCATGCCGGCTTCCAGCGCGCAGGAACGGCTGTGGAGGCTACAGCATGCGCTGGCTGATTTGCCTTTCTTCAATGTCCTCTATGCGCTTCGGCTGACGTCGCCGTGCGATGCGGCCGTCCTGGAGCGGAGCATCAACGAAATCGTGCGACGCCACGAAATTCTGCGCACAACCTTTGCCGTCATTGGCGGTCGATACGTGCAAGTCATGGCGCCGCAGTTGATCGTGCCCCTGCCATTCGACGATCTACGTGTAGCGCCGCGTTCCAATCAGGAGACTATCGGACACCAACTCATTCAAGAAGAAATGCTCCATTCCTTCGATCTCGCGAAGGGGCCCCTGATCCGGACTCGCCTATTGCGCTTGGCCGAGCAGGAACACCTATTGCTCATCTCCATGCACCAGGTCGTCTGCGATGGCTGGTCGCTCGGCGTGTTCGTCGAGGAGCTCGTCACATTGTACGACACGTTCTCCGCTCACGGAGAATCACCTCTCGCGCCACTCTCGTACCAATACGCTGACTTTGCGCATTGGCAGCGGCACTGGAAATCACATTCGGAGATCGTTGCGCAGCTCGAATACTGGCGAGAGCAGCTTCGGGAGCCGCTGCCCGTGATCCACCTGGCAAAGCCCGGTTGCAGACGGACAAGCGATGATTTCCAAACGCTGCGCCGAAGGTGGACGTTGCGGGCGAGCCTGGTGGAGGCCGCCAGACGCTTCGGGCACCAGGAACGCGGCACGTTATTCACGGTGCTGGTGGCGGCCTTGAAGACGCTCTTGCATCGATACCTAGGTGAGGACGACCTGCGAGTGGCCACGAACATTGCCAACCGCAATCGTCCGGGGACAGAGGCTCTCATCGGCCCTCTGGCCAACACGGTAATCCTCCGCACCAATCTCGGTGGGGATCCTAATTCTCAAGAGGTGCTGCGTCGGGTCCGGGCAACAACCCTCGCAGCATTCGATCACCAGGATCTACCTTTTGAAGAGCTCGCTGAAACTCTGGAACGCGAGCGCGCCATCAGGCCGGCGTCCCTCGCCCAGATCATGATCTTGTTCCAGAATGCCACTTTACGCCCGCAAGCAAGATTCGGGGGCACGCTCGCTTGCGAGGAGGCCAATCCCAACATGATTTTACCGCTAGTGACAACAACAACATTCGATGTTATCTTCGCGTTAATCGAAAGTAGCCTGGGGCTCGCGGGGACGTGTATCTACAAGCCGCATCTCTTCAGCACCAAGGAAATCGATCGCCTGCTTCAGGGTTTCGAACACGTTATCGAACAAATGGTGGCACAGCCGGAGCGACCAATCTCGGCAATCCGCGTTCTTGAAATGAGAAAATGATCGCGCCGGCAAGTAACTTGGTTGGCCTTAATCAGGAAGGTCTGCGCTATGGCATTAGGCTTCACCGTTTTCCCGCCGGACGATTTGTCGAAGCTGGATAAGGAAAAACGTCAACAGCTGGCAAACGCCATCCGAAACGTGTTGAAAACTGATCCCGAGGTCCAAAAGTTGCTGAAAGACAAAACTTGGAATACGTACAAGGCTTTGCTTGGTAGTCCGTGAGCCGTTCGTGGTTAGGCGGCCTGAGGTGGTCGTGACGGGTGGGTGACGCCAAGCCAGATGGTTGGCTTCATTCGATCAGGCTGTCGGCACGCAGCAGGAGCCTCCGGGGCGGCTTCAAGCCGATCGCCTCGGCGGTCTTAAGGTTGATCGCCAGCTCGATCCTGGTCGGGAACCGCACCGGCAATTCGTTGATCTTGGCGCCCCGCAAGATGCGATCGACGTAGGTCGCCGCGATTTCATACGTTTCGACGATTGGCGATCCATAGGACATCATGCCGCCCTGGGCAACGTAGTACTTCGATGAGTAGATCGTGGGCAGCCGATGCTTTAAGGCGAGTCGATTGATCAATTCGCCATTGGCAGGGGTAGGGGGCGGGGGCACCATGAGCAGAGCACCGTTCGGCTCCGCCGCAAAGGCATCGATGGCGCGTTGCAGTTCAGCAGCATTGCGGTAGGGCGTTCGAACTGCTTTCACGGCCAGAACTTCTGCGGCGGCGTCGATCACGCGGAAGTATTGATCGTTGACGTTTTCGGGGACGAAGATGAGCGCGGTCCGGGTGGTTCGCGGCGCCGCCTCCTTGAGCAACTCCAGCCATTTGGCGCCCAGCGACTGGTAAGTGCTTGTTACCCCCGTGACATTGCCCTCGGGACGCGCGATGTTATTCAACAGGCCCCCGACCACGGGGTCGCCGACATTGATGAAGACGATCGGAATGGTCCGCGTCCGCTGGAACACTGCTACGGCTACCGGAAAGGAGCTAGCAGCAATGACGTCGGGACCGAGACCTACCAACTCGTCAGCATGCGCACGAATACGATCGGGGTCGTCGGCGGAATACCGAACGTCGAACCGCACATTGCGATCCTCGATCCAGCCCAGCTTCGCGATCTCCTCCCGCAAAGCGCGCTGTTGTGCCTGAACGACACCCTCAGTTGCGTTGCCACGCCACAATATCCCGATCCGCCGCACCCGCTCATCGCGCTGAGCGCACACGTCTTGTGGCCACGCCGCCGCGCCGCCAATCAGTGCGATGAACTCGCGCCGCAGCATTCAATCACCTGGTCTGCGATGACGACCAAGCCGGCGGCACCTCGATGCCCAGTGTCCTCACCGTCTGCAGGGAAAGTTATTATATTGGCGCAGGCCACGCAACAGACGCCGACTGGCGCCGAGTGGGCATCGGCCATGCTGCCGCTCAACAGATCATATCCCGCCAACGTCACGCGCCGAGAGCGACTGCGTGACTTGGCGTGTTGAGCGCGAGCCGTTGAAGAAAATCGCGATCGATGAGCACGCATTGCTGGACGTGCACAATAAGCCCTTCGAACCAATACTTTGGTCCTGTGGTCGATGCCGGTCGGCGGGCGGATTGCACGTCATTGAAATAACGTTCCTTTTTCTCTTAGTCCTCGCTCGATCGCGTAAAGCCCGGTCCGACACCGTGGTGCCTTAGTCCCGGGAGAGGCGACGGGCTCGCTCGAAACTCCAAGACCTTATTGATTTCACTTGATTTTTGTACAACCAGACGCTCGCTTTTAGGGTCGCTGGCCATGACCTCAGGATGATTTGCAACGTCATCAGTCGTAGGCAGGATCACCTTTCGGCACACGCCAAACAGCCCTATGTCAAACAGGCCACTCGCGTTTAACTTTGGTCACCATGAGGTGATCGCATGAGACGCCGCAACGTACTTGCTTTGTTAGCCGGCGCCGTGGCGCTTTGGCCACCGATGGCGCTCGGGCAATCCATCGGGCGGCTCCGCAATATCGGCGTGCTGATGGGACTGGCGGAAACCGACCCGGAGGTGCCCCGCCGGATTGCGATATTCCGCCAGGCCCTCCAAGACCTCGGCTGGATCGAGGGCCATAACATTCGTATCCATTATCGCTCGGCAATCGAGGCCGACCGGCTCCGCGTGCTCGGCAACGAGCTCGTCGCTTTGCAGCCCGACGTCATCGTGGCCGCCAGCACTATCGTCGCCAGCACCTTGTTGCGGGAAACCCGCACAATTCCTATCGTGTTCGTGACGGCGTCCGATCCCATCGGCGATGGTTTTGTTGGCAGCCTGGCGCACCCGAACGGCAACGCCACCGGATTCACGGGTAATCTTTCCTCGCTCTGTGGCAAGTGGCTGGAACTGCTTCAGGAGATCGCGCCCGGCACGACGCATTTCACCGCTGTGTGCAATCCCGATTCGGCCCCCGCTGGCGGCACTTATTTCCTGCCGCCATTGCAAGCCGCGGCTGCGTCGATGTCGCTCGACCTCGATGTGGCCCTCTTGCGTGAGCCGGCGGATGTCGAAAGTGCCCTAGCGGCACGCAACCCGGGCGGCGGCATCGTTGTCCTGCCGGACCAATTCACTTTTGCCCATCGCGGGTCCATCGTGGAGTCGGCTGCCCGTCATCGGGTGCCGGCGATTTATCCGTTTCGTCCCTTCACCGACGCCGGCGGCTTGATATCTTACGGGGTCGATGTGCTCGATTTGTATCGGCGGGTGCCGTCCTATGTCCACCGCATCCTCAACGGCGCGACGCCTGCCGATCTTCCAGTGCAGTCGCCTGCAAAAATCGAGCTCATCATCAACCGGCGTGTCGCCAGTATGCTGGGCCTTGCAGTCCCGCGAATCATGCTTGTCCGTGCCGACGAGGTGATTGAATGAAGATGCGGGACGCCATACCGCCCGCCGCATTATACCCCACCGTTGCGCCGCCCCCTCGCGGGCAACTGTTTCGCAAATATGTTGGCCTCTTCGTCACTGTCGTGTGCGCCGCCTTGGTCGCCAACGGCCTCCTGGATATCTGGTTTTCTTATCGGGAGCAGAACGTTCTGCTGACACGAATTCAGCGGAAGGAGGCCGAAGCCGGGGCAGCGAAAATCAGCCAGTACGTCAAGGAAATCGAGGGCCAGCTGGCGTGGGCGACTCTACTCCCTTGGGGTACCGATACGCTCGATGAATGGAAAATGGATGCGGCGCGCCTGCTGCGCCTAGTGCCCGCCGTGACCGAGGTCGCCCAGCTCGACGCGGCAGGGCGCGAGCAAGTTCGCTCCTCGCGATTGGTCAAGGATGGGGTCGGCAGCCAGATCGACTATTCGCAAGAAGACTTTTTCGTCGGAGCCGTCGCCAGCAAGGTCTACTATGGGCCGGTTCATTTTCTTCGCGAATCCGAGCCTTACATGACACTCGCAATGGCGGGGGTTCGCCGCGACTACGGCGTGATCGTGGCGCAAGTGAACCTCAAGTTCATCTGGGATGTGGTGTTGCAGATTGAGGTCGGCGCCCGCGGGCGCGCTTACGTGGTCGACTCCGCCGACCGACTGATCGCTCATCCGGACATCAGCAGGGTGCTTCGCAAGACGGACATGTCGCGGCTCGCGCAGGTCCGGGCGGCACGCGCCGAAGGGTCGGCGGCGCCATCCGAACAGCTCCCGGTGACGGACGACATCGAGGGTCGGCCGGTGCTGAGCGTGCATGCTCCAGTAGGGCCGCTCGGCTGGCTGGTTTTCGTCGAACAGCCTGTCGATGAGGCCTATGCGCCGCTGTACGCTTCGATGCTACGATCCGCGGTGCTGCTCGTTGCGGCGCTGGTATTGGCGGCATTCGCCGGCCTCTATCTCGCACGTCGGATGATGATACCGATCCGCGCACTGCATGATGGCGCCGCGCGCATCGAGCGGGGCGACCTCGACCAGCGGATGAGCATAAAAACCGGCGACGAATTGGAGGCGCTGGGCGAACAATTCAATCGTATGGCGGCGCAGCTCCAGGATTCGTATGCGTCGCTTGAACGCAAGGTCGAGGAGCGGACCCATCAGCTCGAGCTCGCCAATTCCGCAAAATCCCGCTTCCTCGCGGCGGCGAGCCACGACTTGCGCCAGCCGTTGCATGCCTTGGGGCTGTTCGTTGCGCAGCTTCGCACCGCAACGACCGCCGCCGAGCAGCAGCGGATCGTCGAGCGCATCGACACTGCAGTTGCCATGATGAACGAGCTGTTCAAAGCGCTCCTCGATATTTCCAGGCTCGATGCGGGCGGGCTGACGCCGAACATCACCGAATTTCCTGTGGCAAGGCTGTTCGAGCGGGTCCAGACGACCTTCGCCGGCACCGCAAAGGACGCCGGCTTGGACTTTCGAGTCGTTCCAACTGACGAATGGGTTCGCAGTGACTTCGTGCTCCTGGAGCAAATTCTTCTCAATCTGGTGTCCAATGCAGTCCGGTACGTCGTCCGCGGGGGTGTTTTGATCGGCAGTCGCAAGCGTGGCCGAGATTTGCGGATCGAAATCTGGGATACCGGGCCCGGCATTCCGGAAGACCAACGTGAAAAGATATTTAGCGAGTTCTACCGGGGTAACGATCCGCAGCATGACCGGAGAGGGCTTGGCGGTGGGCTTGGCCTCGGCCTTGCAATCGTCGATCGCATGTGTCGCTTGCTCCGTCATCCGATCGAACTCTCGTCAGATGTCGGCCGCGGCTCGCGCTTTTCCGTCATTGTACCGATGGCAGCCGCGGCGGCTGAAGCCGCTGAGCCGCCGGCACCGCCCGTCAGCGCGCTGAATCTCGCGGCCGAAAAGCTCATTGTCATGATTGACGACGACGCATTAGCGCTCGACGGAATGAGTGGGTTGCTGCGAAGCTGGGGGTGCCGTGTTGTCGCCGCGCGCTCGGCCGCAGAGGCGCTCACCGATCTCGCCGGCGCGGCCCGCCCGCCCGATCTTGTCATTTCCGACTTTCACCTCTCCGACCAACGCACCGGCATAGAAGCGATCGAACAACTGCGCGCCGCATTCGGTGCCCCTATCCCGGCGTTTCTCATCAGTGGAGACATTAGCCCCGCGTTGCTACAGGAGGCCCGACGCGGCGGCCACCATTTGCTCCACAAGCCCGTCGATCCGATGCCGCTGCGGACAATGTTGAACCGGCTTTTGAAAAAGAGAGGCGTGGCCGACGCCGGTGGCTCAATCATCTGAAAAACATCCTTCGGTCGTGCCGCCACGATACTTCACTCCCGAGACCAAAGCATCCCCGCGTGCCACAGCGCCGGACAGAAAAAGCCCTGTTAGAGAGGGGCTTTCGGTGCCTTGCGGCGCCGCTTTGTAACCGCATCGGCGATACGTTCGGCTGATTTACCATATGCATTCGTGCCAACAAGATACGAGCGCGAACGACGCAGGTGTGAGCCGCGACTAAAGCATCCGGTTCCTAACGTGGCCCGGACATGGGACGGGCCAAGCAACCGCACATAGACGCCATGAAACGCGCTTTTAGGGCAGGGTTTGCGGTCGTGGCAGGCGCAGCGCTCGCGCCGGGGGCGGGCGTTTTTCTGACGGCCGGCGTGCTTTTAAGCTTGTGCGGCGCGGCAGTCGTTGTTTCGATGTTCACCGATGCCCTCGTTGCGCCTCTGCTTTCTATTATCGAGACCATCGCTTTTGTGATCGCAACGCTGATTTCCTCCGCGGCGACAGGCTACCGCGAAGCGCTGGTGCGGTCGCGATTCGAACAGCACCTCGCGCCTGCCGTGGTGCAACGCATCCTGGAAAGGCCCGGCATGCGCAAGCTGAGCGGCGAAAGGCGCGAAGTCACAGCGGTGTTCACCGATGTCGAAGGGTTTACCGCAATGACGCACCACGTCGATCCAGCAATCCTCGTGAACACTCTCGACAATTATTTTGAGGGAATGGCGACCATCATTATCGCCCATGGCGGCATGATCGATAAGATCGTTGGCGACGCAGTGCATGCCTTATTTAACGCGCCCAACGATCTTAAGGACCATCCCCAGAAGGCCGTCGAATGCGCAATTGCGCTGCGCTCATGGTCAGAGATCTTCCGCCATCGCCCCGAGGTTGCGACGATCGGCTTCGGGCGTACACGCATTGGCCTCGAGACCGGACCGGCGATCGTAGGCGACGTCGGAATCCGTACCAAGCTTGACTATACGGCACATGGCGACGCGGTAAATGTTGCTGCTCGACTTGAGGCGGCCAATAAGAAGCTCGGCTCCTCGATCTGCATCGGACCTGTTGCAGCATCTCGGTGTGACCAATCTATGCTTCGCCCGCTTGGCAAGATCATCGTTCGCGGTCGTGACTGCGCCATGATGGTATTCGAACCCCGGCATCCCAACGTGCCAACATGGCCACAAACCGAGTGTACCGCTATTCGTCTATCTGACGAAGATCCTACTGCCGCGGTCGCCTGCTTCGACCACGTTCCGGCCTGTCGAATTGACCATCCGGAGTCTTTGTGGGATTGCGTGGCAAGTCGCTCGCGTGCGCGAGATTCGGAAACGTTTTCGGGCGATCAGGCATTTGATCAAGCCGTGAAGAACCGTGCTGACATTGCCGAACGCGACATCCCTTCGGCGAGCAAGACTTTCCCCTGCCGCGCACCATAATACTTGATTCCCAGGACTGAAGCACCCCCTGCTTGCGGTTGAGCCAAACGAAAAAGCCTCTGACAAACAGGCACTTCCGTGCCGCGCGGCAGCTTTCTGCGCTTGCAGCCGCAATACATCGGGCTGATTTACGCGGCTCTCCTGCCGCCGGCATGATGCGAGCGCACACCAGGACGGTGTG
>WNFR01002246.1_pt1 | contig 39795 bp, 39 predicted proteins | sample 5400221 | NCBI WGS metagenome assembly WNFR01 (sample SAMN13153357, study PRJNA577476) | soil metagenome | isolation source: 40 cm soil under Madrone tree | place: USA:California | collected 2016-06-14 | reverse complement strand
ACGGTGAGAGCGCCGGGAGGCGGGCGTCCCGCGTTATGGGACGCAAGGCGCCTCGCAAGGCGCCTGGCCTGCCGCGTCAAGTGCAGGCCCACGGGTGCCTCGCAAGCACCCGACGACTCTCGGCGCTCCGCCACCCCTCGATCGGGGGAAGCGAAGCGACAAAGCAAAACCCGGGCGCAAAAAACGCGCCGCGGGAACGAAGAAACGCGTGCTGTTTGACAAGTGAATAGGAATGGCGAATGCGGTTCAGCGCCGAGCTGCGACGTCGCGCGCCTTCAGCGCGCGCGGGAAGCTCGGTCTGCTCCCTCCCCCGTTTACGGGGGAGGGCTGGGGAGGGGGTATGCAGGATGCGAATCGCGCGCCGCCTCGGTTTGCGCCGGCTGCTGCTTGCGGGATTTGCCGCTTCAAGACGCGGCGCTTGATGCGCGGCGCCTGTGCATGACGGCGGCCGGCGCGGGTCAGCGCAGTTGGGGCGCTGCCGCGTTGGCCGGCGGCCGTGCGACCGTGAGCTGGTGTCCGACCGTGCGCGGACTTCTCGTCGGGGCCGGCGATGCTCCGAACCAGGCGCCGTATGCCGGCGCGCGCGGCCGCGCTGCCGTGCGCACTGTCGCTTTCTTGGCGGCGACCTTGGGCTTTTCCGGGCTCTCCAATCGGAACACGCGGGAGTACTTGAAAATGTGCGCGCCGGGGATGGGCAACACATCCGTCTCGGGCGGCACGGCAAAGGCAACTTGCTCCGGCCATGCGGGTGCCGCGCCCGCTCGGTCGAATGTCTGGGCCATCGCCAATCTGGCGCCGGAACCGAAGGACTCGATACCAAAGCTTGCAGGGCTCGGCGCGGCAAGAGCCGGCTGCGGGCTTTCCGTGCCCACCGGCAGCATGCGCGGCCACATTTTCGGCTCGGGCGCACGGCGCGTCGCCCACAGCTCGGGCTCGGCGACGGTCTTCGGCCGATCAGGCGTCGACGGCACCACGTGCACGATCTTGAAGCCGCGGGCCTTGAGCTCCTTGAGAATTGTGGGAAGCGCGAGTGCGGTGGCGGGCTGGATATCGTGCAGCAGCAAGATGCCCTTGCCGCGGGCTGCGACGCGGCTGATGGCGCGGCGCGCCACCTCCTCGCTGCGGATGTGAGTCCAGTCGTCCGCAACGAAGTCCACGCTCCACGCCATGTCGTGGTGCGCGGCGAGGTAGCGTTCCACCGAATCCTGGCGCAGCAGGCCCGGAAAGCGGAAGAACGGAGCAACCGCTTTGGGATCGCCGAGCGCGGAATTGAGCGAGGCAAAACCGCCCTCGATCTCCTGCGCGGCGTGCTCCACCGTCATCTTGTGGAAGGTGAACGGGTGGGTCTGGCTGTGGTTGGCGATCGTGTGGCCTTCGTTGTAGACGCGCCGAACGACCGCGGGATAGCCCTGCACCATGCGACCAACCATGAAGAAGGTCGCCTTGACGCACTCGGAGGCGAGCGTGTCGAGAATCCGGTTGGTGTAGGGCGGCAAAGGACCATCGTCGAAGGTCAGTACGACTTCGTGGTCCATGAGCGGCAGGGATTCGGGATATTGAAAGCTGCCGACGCGCAGGTGCTCATCGGGGTCGACCACGATCGTGCGGCTGACCCCGAGCGCATCGGGAGGGCATTCGGCAGCGCCGGCAGTCCCCATGCCCAGGAATGAGGCGAGCAGAATGTATACGGCAACGGTGCGGCGCATGGCCCCGTTTCCTACCCCGATTGGACCAACTCTGAAAGGACGCACGGCCCGGTGGTGAGTCTCGCCCTCACTCTACCGGAACAGTAGGGGGAGGCAATTTAATGGCCCCTTAATGGCGTCCATGGGGAGCGATTTAAGGCCTCTGTGACGGTTTCAACACACGCTGCTGGAACGGGCACCGCCGCACGTGCCGATCTGCGCGATGTTTTGTCACAGCAAGCGTTTTCCCACCCGTATGAGCCCCCACGGGACTGGGCCACGGTCGGCCCATTCGCCCTCGCGGTAGCCATTGGCGAGGTAGAAGTCGAGCGAGGTTGGGTGCGCGTTGATGGCGATCTCGGTTCTGCCGAGAGCACGCGCCGCTTCTTCCGCAAGTTTGAGCAGGGCGCGGCCATGGCCTTGCCGCTGGACATCGGGCCGGATGCCGATGAGACGAAGGCCTGTCGCCCTCTCGCCAATGAGATCGATTCGCACTGCGCCCAGCACTTGCCCGTCGCACAGTAGCAGGTGCGGAAAATGGCCGGGCGCGAACTCGTCCGGGTCGTGTTCGTCATAAGCTTGGTTCGGCAGCAAGGCGGCGAAGATCGCGTCGCGCCGGATGGCGTGATAGGCGGCCCATTCTCGTGACGATCGCACGGGCCGCAGACTGTGGCGCTGAGGGGCGTCGACCATTGCGCTGCGGGGCTCTCGTTCGTGATTGCCAGCTTAGGACACGGAGCGTAGAAGCCCAACGCTTGCTTTAGTTGAGTCAGGCCACGGCATGCTCGAGGAAAAAGTTACGGCGGCTGCGCCTCCCGCCGCGCTGCGCGATGACGATGGCGCGCTGCGAGGGGAATTTGTCGAGCGCGTAGCGCAAGCAATCGCCACGGCCGACGCCGCGGCGTTGCATGCATTGCTGGGCGATCTGCACGAGGCCGACCTCGGTGATCTCGTCCAAGCACTGGATCCAGAGCTGCGGCCTCGTCTCGTCAGCCTGATGGGACACGACTTCGATTTTTCCGCGCTCACCGAGGTCGATACCGCTGTCCGTGCGGGCATCCTGGAAGAATTGCCGGCCGAGACGGTGGCAGAAGGCGTGCGGGAACTCGAGTCGGACGATGCAGTCGCAATTCTTGCGGACCTGCCGAACGAGAAGCAGGCCGAAATTCTCGAGCGACTCCCGTCAGCCGAGCGCGTGGCGCTGGCGCGCAGCTTGCTCTATCCGGAAAATTCCGCCGGCCGGCGCATGCAGACGGAGTTCATCGCCGTGCCGCCGGCATGGACGGTCGGGCGCACGATCGATTATCTGCGCGAGACGCCCGATTTGCCCGATCGGTTTTGGGAGCTCTATGCCGCCGATTCGGCTGGCCGACTACACGGCATGGTAGCGCTGGACCGGCTCTTGCGGACCAAGCGGCCGGTGCCGATCGCGGAGCTGATCGACGAGGAATTGCATGCCGTGCGGGTCAGCGACGATCAGGAGGACGTCGCGCGGCTGTTCGAGCGCTACGACCTTGTTTCCGCGCCTGTGGTTGATGCAAATGATCGGCTGGTGGGCGTGATCACTTTCGACGACATCGTCGACGTGATTGAGGAAGAGGCTGAAGAAGACATCAGAGCCTTGGGCGGTGTTGGGCGCGAGGAGGAGCTTTCCGACCCGGTATTCTCCATCGCGCGGGGGCGGTTCAATTGGCTGCTGGTCAACCTCGCCACGGCGTTTTTGGCTTCCTCCGTCTTGGGCCTATTCGAGGGCCAACTGCAGAAAATGGTGGCCCTCGCGGTGCTCGCGCCGATTGTTGCCAGTCAGGGTGGCAACGCTGCGACCCAGACCATGACAGTGGCGGTACGTGCTCTTGCCAGGCGCGAATTGTCGAACGCGAACGCCGCGCGCATCATCCTGCGCGAGGTGCTTGTGGGGTTCGTGAACGGTCTCGCGTTCGCTGTGATCGCCGGCGTCGCTGCGGCGGCTTGGTTCAGGATACCCGATCTCGGTCTGGTGATCGGGCTGGCGATGATCTCCAATCTTTTAGCGGCCGCGCTCGGCGGGATCCTCGTGCCGCTCGTCCTCAGTTATTTCCGCGCCGACCCCGCGATCTCCTCGGGCGTCTTCGTGACGACTGTGACCGATGTGGTCGGGTTCTTTTCATTCCTCGGCATCGCCACGTTGTGGTTCGGTCTCAAATGATGCGAGCGCCTCCGCCTCCCGTTCCCTCGCGCCAACGAACGAAAGCCTGCGTCGCGTCCCGCGCGTCTACTGGTCGGCCAATGACCGAGGGTTCATTGCACGACTAGGTCAGAGATCGATATCCTACACGCGCGAGTAAGTTATCTGAGCTCTTGGCCAAACGACGGGAATCACATAGGCCTGTGGCCGCTATGATGCGGCTGAGACTGAAGGCCGACGGCCGAATCGTCGAGATTCTGCCGGATGGCAGCGAAGGAGCCCTGCCGAGTCCGCTCGCGGAGATCGCCCAGCAAATGCGCTATGGCCGTCCGCCGGGCGGGTGGGTTGCGGCGGCGAGGGCGGCGCGAGGGGCGCGGGCGGACGCTACCTATGCTCGCGGCGTGCGCGCACGCACCAAGCTCACCCAGGCGCAGTTCGCCGCACGCATCGGAGTGCCGCTCGAGACGGTGCGCAATTGGGAGCAGGGCAAACGCTCGCCGCGCGGACCTGCCCGCGCCCTGCTCAAGGTGATCGAGCAGGCTCCGGACGTGGCGTTCGCAATTCTCGGCGCCGCAAAAGCGCAGTGAAGGCAATCGCGGGCGGCGCGCTAGGTGCGGGCTATACGGTGCGCGCGTGCGCCGCATGAGCGGGCGTGGAGAGCCACGTGAGCGCGGTCATGGCCGCAAGCGTCGCAAGATAAGCGATGAGCTGCAGTTCGGTCGGTCGGTCGGTATAACCGATGAGCGCATGCAGCATGCGCCCGACGATTCCGTCCTGCGGCAGCCAGGGCGAACTGTCCCACAATTGTGCGCCCAGCACATTGATCACGCCGGCGGCGTCGAGGTACTGCACCGCTTGCGCGGCCATGCCCGCGGCCAGCAAGGCGACGAGCACGGCCGTCACGGTGAAAATGTGGCGTGCGGGAATGCTGACGAGCCCATAATACGTCAAGGCTGTCAGCACCGCGCCGGCGGCGAGCCCGAGCGCGGCGCCCACGAACAGTGAAGAGCTCGAGGTGCCGCCGGCGAGGATGCCATAGAGGAACAGCACGACTTCGGCGCCCTCGCGCAACACGGCAAGTCCGACGACCGCCGCCAGCGCGGTCATCGGCCGCTTGCCCGCGGTCACCGCCGCGCCGACTGCTGCCATCTCGGCCGCCATCTCACGCCCATGGCGCGCCATCCACGCAGCGTGCCACATCAGCATCACCACGGCGATGCCGAGCACGCCTGCATTGAGGAGCTCCTGACCCGAGCCCTCGAACGCATTGGCGATGGCCTCTGCGAACAGCGCGACGACGCCAGCCCCAAGCGTGCCCGCGAGTACCCCGGTCGCCACCCATCGCCCCCGGCCGCTGACGCCACGCGTCGCGGCAAGCACGATGCCGATGATCAGGCCGGCTTCGATCACTTCGCGGAATACGATGATGAGCGCGCCGAACATGCCGTTATTCCGCGATGACGACGCCCTTGGCCGTGTCGGCGTGGAAATCGCCGAAGAATTCGTAACGTCCGGGTGTCAGCGGTCCGATGCGCACGACCCCTTTCGACTTGCCGGGAATGACCTTCTCAACCTTGAGCGACGGGCTCTCGAATTCCTCCGCGCTCGCGTCCTCGTTGGTGACGTAGATCGATACCCGTTTGCCCGCGGGCACGCGGATTTCCTGCGGCTCGAACCTGTGGTTGCGGATGGCGAGGTTGAGCTCCTGAGCGACGGCATGCACGCTCGCCATGCCGAGTGCCGCCAGCACGATCGCCAGTCCCTGTCCGCGCATCCTCTTTGCCGTTCGCCAAGCCTCAGGTGATATGAAAGGCTTCGCGGGCCACGGCGCAAGTGTTGTAACATTGAATCGTTCTAATCTTGGGGCAGGGGCGCGCGCAAAGTCGTGTAGCTGATGCAAGTTCAGCTCTGAATGCCCAGCCAGTGAGCGCCCCGCCGGCACAATCGGTGGACGAAGCCGGGGATGCGCGCGGAAGTGAGATGATGATGTCAATAACGGCCCACGTCGTTGAGGCGCACGGCGCCCGCATTCCACTTGTTGGGCTCGGCACCTGGGAGCTGCGCGGGCGTGCCTGTGCGCGGGTCGTCGAGGAGGCGCTGCGGCTGGGTTATCGCCACATCGATACCGCCGAGCTTTACGACAACGAACGCGAGGTGGGAGAGGGACTACGCGCCGCCGGCATCGGACGTGACGAGATCTTCGTCACCACCAAGGTCTGGCCGTCGCATTTTGCTCCGCGCGATCTCGAGCGTTCCGCGCAGCAGAGCTTGGCGCGATTGCGGCTTAGCCAAGTCGACCTGCTCCTGCTGCATTGGCCAAACCCACAGATTCCACTGCGCGATACGCTCGGCGCCTTGTGCAAGGTCAAGCGCGTGGGTCTGGCTCGCCACATCGGGATATCGAACTTTACCGTTGTGCTCATCGAAGAGGCCGTGAAGCTTGCAACCGAGCCGCTCGTCTGCAACCAGATCGAGGTACATCCCTTCATTGACCAGTCGAAGGTGATCGCGGCCTGCCGGCGCGACCGCATGGCCGTCATGGCTTATAGTCCGGTGGCCCGAGGCGGCGTCAGCGGGCACAAAATGCTTGCGCGCATCGGCAAGGCGCATGGCAAGAGCGCGGTGCAGGTGAGCCTGCGCTTCCTGGTGCAGCGCGGCATCGCGGTCATCCCGCGCACCAGCCGCCTCGAGCGGCTCTCGGAAAATCTCGCCATTTTCGATTTCGAGCTTTCCGAGCCGGAAATGACGGAGATCGCGCGACTCGCGCGCCGTGACGGACGCATCGTCGATTACGCCTATTCCGGGTCACCGCAATGGGACTAGCAATAAGACCGCTGCTTACTCGAGGCGCGGCATGCGTGGCGCCCGTTGCCGTGCTCGCGCTCTCCATCGCACATTATGCGCTGACGAATTCGGCGTGGGCCGAGCAGACCAAGCCCATTCGCGCTTTAGCGCGCGAAGAGACTGCGCTGCCGCGACCGCGGCCGGACGCCGTGCCGGCGGAGCGAGCGGAAAGCGGCAGCGCTGCCGTCGCCTATGACGCCGAGCTTCCGGAAAATTTTCGCGAGCTCGCCAAGCAGCCCGGCGAGCCACAAATTCCGGGGCTCACGATCGTCTATCTCCATCCGCTCGGATTGCCCGGCGATGCCGTCAAATGGCAGAACATCATCGTGCATCAGACCGAAGGTCCGGCCGGTTCCGCCAAGAGCATGGCGCTGGCGCAGACAAAAAATCCCACCAAGCGAGGCGTGATGGTGTGGGTGGAAACCGATGGCACCGTGTATTGGTCGACGGCCGAGAACGCGATCCCAACCCACGGCGACGGCGCCAATCGAAACGACAACAAGTATATCGATAATGCAAAGACCTATCGCCGGGTGATCAAAACCAATTCGATCGGGGTGGAATTCGTCGGCAATTACCCGGACGTCGCCAAGCCGCCAACGCGCGAGCAGATGCAAGCGTGGCTGATACTGGTGCGCTTCTTACAGGAGCGCTACGGCATCCCGGCCGAGAACATCTATGCGCATAACTGGATCGACTTTAAGGATCGCCGCTACTGTGAGGGCTGCGAGCTGGCAACGCTTGCGCGCAAGCTCGGCTACGAGCCGAGTAAAAGAGCGAGCGGCGAATAGCGAGCGCGCCACCAAATTGCGAACAGCCGTTAGCGAATAGCGGATGACGAGCTCGAGTTGCGCGCTATGCGCCACTCGCTGTTCCCCATTCGCAGCGTGGGAGTTGTGCTCGTGAACTCAATCGATCCCACCAGCGCGCTTGTTTTGTTTTCCGGCGGGCAGGACTCGACGGTCTGCTTGGCCTGGGCGCTCGAGCGCTTTGCTCGCGTCGAGACGCTGGGCTTTGATTACGAGCAACGCCATCGCGCCGAGCTCGAGGCGCGCCGGCGCGTGCGCGAGCGTATGGCGGAGCTCAAGCCGATATGGGCCGAAAAACTCGGCCAGGATCACGTGCTCGAGCTGGGCGCGCTCGCGGCGATTTCCGATACCGCGCTCACGCGCGAGGTCGCCATCGAGGCGGGCGCGAGTGGGCTGCCGACGACCTTCGTTCCCGGCCGTAATCTCATTTTCCTCGCCTTCGCGGGTGCGCTCGCCTATCGGCGGGGAGTGAAGCATCTGGTCGCGGGCATGTGTGAGACCGACTTCTCCGGTTATCCGGATTGTCGCGACGACACGATCAAATGCATGCAGCTGGCGCTCAATCTGGGGATGGAACGCCGTTTCGTGATTCACACCCCCTTGATGTGGATCGACAAGGCCGCGACGTTCGCGTTGGCGCACGAGATCGGTGGAGACGCGTTTCTCGACGTGCTGGTCGAAGACACCCACACCTGCTATCTCGGCGATCGTTCGCAGCGGCATGACTGGGGCTACGGTTGCGGGATATGCCCGGCCTGCCGGTTGCGCGCAGAGGGATTCGCCAAGTGGATGTCAATGCGATGACGAGGAGCGAGACGCGACGTCGCGACGAGGGCATCGTGTTCGTCGCTCTGTTCGCGCTCACCATTCCGGCGGCGAACTGGCTGATCGGGCATGCCGGCACGGTATGCCAGCCGGCGGGACCTTGCCTCGTTCCGGTGGCGCCGGGGCTGATGGCGCCCTCGGGCGTGATCATGGCCGGTGCTGCGCTCGTTCTGCGCGACTTGGTCCAGCGCCGCCTCGGCGCTGCCGCGTCTTCGCTCGCCATTCTCGTCGGTGCCATCCTTTCGGCGGCGCTGGCGCCGCCGGCGCTCGTTATTGCCTCGGCGGCCGCATTCCTGCTGTCGGAATTCGCCGATCTCGCAGTCTACACGCCGCTCGTGCGGCGCGGGTTGATCGTTGCCGTCGTGGCGTCGAGCGTGGTCGGGCTTGTCGTCGACTCGGTCGTGTTTCTGTGGCTCGCTTTCGGCTCGCTCGACTTCCTGCTGGGCCAGATCGTCGGGAAAGCATGGATGGTGCTGCTCTCGATCCCGTTCGTGGCCTGGCTGCGGCGACGCGACGAGCGCCTCGGCTTCGCGTCGCCGTGACGCCGGCCGTACAGGTTCTGGCAAGAGGTGTGCGAATGAGCGCGGCTCTCTACGACACGCTGCGGGCGATCACCACAGCGACCATCACCACCATGCTCCTGAAAAAAGGAATCCGGCGCTGCTGGATGAACGGGCCCCGGCCGCTCGTTTCCGGCGGCGCTCGCGTCGTGGGTCCCGCCTTCACGCTCCGATTCGTGCCGGTGCGCGAGGACCTCGCCACCCCGGAAAGCTGGGCGAAGCCGGTTTCAACGCGCGGCGCCATCGAAGCAATGCCGGAAGGTTGCATCGCAGTGGCCGACGCGACGGGCGTCACCTCGGCCGGCATTTTCGGCGATATCCTGACCATGCGCATGGCGAAGCGGAAGGTGGCGGCGCTGGTGACTGACGGTGTCGTGCGCGACAAGGCGGGTGTTCTTGCCTCCAAGCTACCGGTCTGGTGTGCCGGGACCGCCGCGCCGGCTTCGGTCAATGGCCTCACCTTCGTCGGCTGGCAGGAGCCGATCGGCTGCGGCGGCTGCGCTGTGTTTCCAGGTGACGTCATCGTCTGCGACGGGGACGGGGCCGTGGTGATCCCGCAGGACCTCGTCGCGTTCGTCGCCGATGAGGGCGCCGAGCATGAGCGGATGGAAAGCTTCATCGTCGCCGAGGTCGAGCGTGGGGCCAAGCTTCCCGGTCTTTATCCCATGAACGAAGAGACCAAGGCCCGCTACGCCGCTTGGAAGAAGACGTGACCGGCGGGCAAGCCTCGCGCGCGGCGCTCGTAAATCAGCGCCCGAGAATGTGTTCCTTGCCTGCAGACGCGCTCTGACACGCCCGCGGCCGCGCCGATGTTTTTCCCCCTTTCCAAAGTTCTCGGTTTCTTCGCCATCCCATCCAACCTCGTCATTTCGATCGGTGTTCTCGGGCTCTTGCTGCTGCCGACGCGCTTTGCGCGGACAGGCCGGGCGCTCGCCTTCGCAAGTCTGATCGTCCTCGCAGTGCTCGGCCTTTCGCCCATCGGCAATGCGTTGATTATACCGCTTGAGGAGCGCTTCCCCCCGTGGGACGCGGCACGCGGCGCCCCGGACGGCATTATCGTGCTTGGCGGCGCCATCTCGCCGGACGTTTCGGCCGCCCGCGACGAGGTGGCGCTCAACGAGGCGGCCGAACGGCTGACCGTCGCGGCCGAGTTGGCGCGGCGCTACCCCGATGCGCGCATTCTGCTGTCGGGCGGCAGTGCCGCGCTGATCTACGATGAGGGCGCAGAGGCGCTACTCGCCCTGCGCCTGCTCCAAGATCTCGGAATCGCGCGCGCACGAATCCTATTGGAGGATCGATCGCGCAACACGGTCGAGAATGCGGTTTTCTCCAAGGCCATCGCCCAGCCTAAGTCTGGTGAGCGCTGGCTGTTGGTGACGTCAGCCCATCATTTGCCGCGGGCCGTCGGCGTGTTCCGCAAAGTCGGCTTTCCAGTCGAACCCTACCCGGTCGATTGGCGCACGCGTGGATCCAAGGACGTACTGCGTCCATTTGCGACCTTGGGCGATGGGCTGCGCCGAAGCGACACCGCTGTGCGCGAATGGGTCGGCCTTGCGGTCTATTGGCTCACGGGACGCACTTCGGAACTCTTTCCGGCACCGATACCGGAGGGCGGCTGAAAAAAATCCTCACTGCGGGAAGTGCTCAATTTACCCGGTGTTCATCGCTCGCGGGCAAAATGCGCGCATGGCCCGACACGACTTTGTTACTGCGGCTTTTTGCAACCGCTGTGCTCGCCGCTGGTCTTGATTTCCGGGCAAGGAGTATTGACGATGCCGATCGAGATGCGACCAGCAATCCCTGCGGCCCTGCCGCACGCGGCGGTCGCACGCGGACGCCGGGAGCGCCTGCTGGGCTGGCTTCGCGCCGCCGTGACGGTGCTCGCGGCGACGGTGGCCGTTCTGGGTGCGGCAATGACCGCCGTCATACTGGGGATCACCTAATCTCTCGCCCGTATTAAAGCCTTAGTACTCCGACCCGTAGCGGCGACACGCTTGTTCATCGCGGGGCAGCGGGTTTGGTCGGCGTTGCCGGCCTGAACGGGAGCGCTGCTTGGCGCTTGACGCTGCTGGCGCGCCCCAGCCACCATCGGGCGATGCCGCACAACGACGGCGTGAGGTCGGCGGATGGGGTTCAAGCTCATCATCGGCAACAAGAACTACTCCTCTTGGTCGCTGCGTGCGTGGATCGCCATGAAGGTGGCGGGCATCGCTTTCGACGAAGAGGTGATTTCGTTGGATGCCAAGGATTTCAAGGCGCGAGTGGGCAAGGTTTCACCCGTGGGGAAAGTGCCGGCGCTTGCAGATGGCAACGTGCAAATCTGGGAATCGCTTGCGATCCTCGAATACCTCGCTGAGAAATATCCTGGTGCCTGCCTCTGGCCCGCCGAGCCAGGCGCGCGGGCCCTTGGCCGGGCCATTTCGGCCGAGATGCATGCGGGGTTCGTTCCGCTGCGCCGCCATTTGCCGATGAACATGTGGCGGCCGGTGATGCCCCGGCAGTTGACGCCCGAGGTCGAGGCGGACGTCCGCCGTATCGAGGCGATGTGGACCGATTGTCGCACGCGCTATGGCGCCGGCGGTGCCTTTCTGTTCGGCGGCTTTACCGCCGCCGACGCCATGTACGCGCCCGTGGTCTCCCGCTTCCACACCTACGCCGTGAAGGTCGGCGAAGCGGCGCAGGCCTATATGGATGCGATGATGGCGCTGCCGGCTTGGGGCGAGTGGCGCGCGGCGGCGCTGGCGGAGCCCTGGGTGCTGCCGGAAGACGAGGTGGACTGGCCGACCGTCGTGCGGGCATGAAGGCCGCGTTCGCCGCCGGGGGCAGCAAAAAATCTCGAACAAGTGTATTGATTCCGGCCCGGGGAAGAAAGAAAAACACGCCCATTCTATAGCGCCTTTCGGTTTCGCCGAAAGGGTCATCTAAACAGCGGGACTGTCTGCCTCACCGCCTGGAGTTGCGACCATGCGATATCGTCTTGTCGCCTTGTTTTCGGTTGTGCTTTGCGCCGCCTTCTGCACCGCGGCGATCGCGGAAGAAGCCAAGAACGACGTCAAAGGCCTATTCCTTCTCACCGATTACCCCGCGGTGACTTTGCGTCCGGGGACCACCTCATCGATCAATTTGAAGCTGCAGAACTATGGGCTTCCGCCGGAGCGGCTGGCGCTCTCGGTTGCCGGCGTTCCGGCGGGCTGGACGGTAACGCTGATCGGTGGCGGCCAACCTGTGGCGGCGGCACTGCCGGCGACCAATGCTAACGTGCCGCTCGAGCTACGCCTCGACGTGCCCAAGGATGCCCCCATCGGCACCACGAATTTGACCGTGAGCGCGCGCGGCTCGACGGCGGAGGCAAGCCTGCCCATCGAGGTGAAACTGGCGACGGATCTGCCCGCCAAGCTTACGCTCAACCCTCAGCTTCCCGAACTGCGGGGCACGTCGAAGTCGAGCTTCGAGTTCCAGCTTGCGATCAAGAACGACAGCCCGAAGAAAGTGCTGGTGAGCTTGTCCGCGCAGGCACCACAGAACTTCGATGCCACTTACACCGAGCAATACGGCAGTCAGGAACTCAACGCCCTTCCGCTCGATCCGGGCCAATCGAAGGACGTGAAGCTCAAGGTAAGGCCGCCGAACACGATCGCGGCGGGCAAGTATAAGGTGATGGCGAAAGTATCGGCCGATGACGCGACCGCAACGTCGGACCTCGCCCTCGACATTACCGGTCAGCCGAAAATCGATATTGCCGGCCGGGAGGGTGTCCTCAGCGCCAAGGCTTCCGCGGGTCAGGAGGCATCTATCCCAGTGATCCTGAGCAATTCGGGTACCGCGCCGGCCGAGCAGATCGAGCTGTCGGGCTCGGCTCCCACGGGCTGGAAGGTGAGCTTCGAGCCCAAGGCTGTCGACCGCATCGCCCCCAACGAAACCAAGGAGGTGCAGGCTCTCGTCACGCCGGCCGCCAAGGCCGTGGCCGGCGATTATGTCACAACCGTGCGCGCCAGCGCGCGTGGTGAATCGGCATCGCAGACTTTCCGTGTTGCGGTCACGACCTCCACCATATGGGGCATCGTCGGACTCGCCCTCATCGGCGGTGCGCTCCTGGTCATGATTGGCTCGGTGGTGTGGTTCGGACGGCGATGAACGTCATCGAGGTGAAGAATCTCACCAAGCGCTACAACGGAGTAGCCGTCGTCAACGGCATTTCGTTCTCGGTGGCGCGCGGGGAGATTTTCGGGCTGCTCGGGCCGAACGGCGCCGGCAAGACCACCACCATTTTGATGCTGCTGGGGCTGAGCGAAATTTCGGACGGGCAGGCCCGCGTGCTCGACCGCGATCCGGTGCGCGAGCCGCTCGCGGTGAAACGTCAGGTGGGCTACCTGCCCGACCAGATCGGCTTTTACGACAATCTGACGGCTGCGGAGAACTTGCGCTATACCGCGCGGCTGATGGGGTTCGAACGCTCCGAGCGCGAGGAGAGGATCAAGTCGTCGCTCGGCCATGTGGGGCTCGGCGAGGTGGCAAACAACCGAGTGGGCACCTTCTCGCGCGGCATGCGCCAGCGGCTCGGGCTCGCCGAAATCCTGATGAAAGAGGCGCAGATCGCCATTCTCGACGAACCGACCTCCGGTCTTGACCCACAAGCCACGGCCGACTTGCTCAACATTATTCGCGATCTCAAGAACCACGGGGTGAGCGTGCTGTTGTCGTCGCACCTGCTCGAGCGTGTACAGAGCGTTTGCGATCGGGTCGCCCTGTTCAGTCAGGGAAATATCGTGCTCATCGGCACCGTGCCCGAACTGGGACGGCAGGTTTTGGGCGGCGGCTTCCGCGTCGAGGTGGAAGCGCAAGGGCAGGGGCTCGCAGAACGCATCGCCGCGATCCCCGGGGTGCAAAGGGTCGAGCCGGCTGGAGCGAACCGGTTTTTACTTCTGGCCGATCACGACGTTCGGCCGGAAGCGGCGTCGGCGGTGGTCGCGGCCGGTGGGCGGCTGCTGCGCTTGTCGGTGGAGGAGCCGAGTCTCGAAGCGATCTACACGCGCTACTTCCAGACCCACGAAGGAGAGCTCCATGCGGCGTGAAGGCTCGGCCCTGCACGGCTTCGGGGTCGTGACACTGAAGGAGATCGCCGATCATTTCACCAGCATCCTCGTCGTGGTGCTGGTCGTGCTGGTGACGGCGACCGCGATCGCCGTGGTGCGTGGCGCCATCGATCAGATCAAGGAAATCACGGCGGAAGACCCGTTCCTGTTCTTGCGCTTGTTCACCCGCGGCGGGCCGTTGCCGCTCGTAGCGCTGCTGTCGTTTCTGGTGCCGTTGCTTGCGATCGGGCTCGGTTTCGACGCGGTCAACGGCGAGCATAACCGGCGCACGCTCTCGCGCATCCTGGCGCAGCCGATCTATCGGGACGCGCTCCTGTTCGGCAAATTCGCTGCCGGGCTGTTTACCTTGTCGGTCAGTCTCATCGTGCTCTGGTTGCTGGTGATCGGGCTTGGGTTGCTCGGATTGGGCGTGCCGCCCAACGCGGAGGAAATGGCGCGTGCTCTGATCCTGCTGGTGGTTACGATCGCCTATGCCGGCTTCTGGTTTGCGCTCGCACTGCTGTGCTCGGTCCTCTTCCGCTCGGCCGCGACGGCCGCCCTGGTCGCGCTCGGGCTGTGGCTGTTCCTGACTATTCTCTGGCCGCTATTCTCGCCGGCTCTCGCCGATGCGGTGACGACCGCCGGAGATATCTTGGGCGTGCTCGACACGCGCCAGGCATTCGCGCGGTTATCCCCGAGCGTGCTGTTCAACGAAATCGTCGCGGTCGTGCTTGATCCCTCGGTGCGCTCGACGCAGCAATCGATGCTCGCCTCGCTGGGGCTCGCTTTGATCGAGCGCGGGGCTATTCCGGACGCCCCGATTCCGCTCTTGCAAAGCGTGCTGATCGTGTGGCCACAGATCGTCGGCCTCGTGGCCGGCTCGATCCTGCTGTTCGTGATCGCCTATATCGTGTTCCAGCGCCAGGAAGTCCGCGCCTGACGCGTCCTGGGGCAGGCGCCGTCGCGGCTGCAGCGATCAGCCGGCAATCTTCTTCCAGCTTGCCCGCGCGAGCGTGGTGACGCTGTCCAGATTTTTGGCGACCACGTCCCAATTGACCATGACCGGCTGCGCGGTGGCGGCCGCAACAGTATCGGCGATGTAGGCGCCGCCTACTGTGAGGGCGCAGCCGAGGATAATCCCGATAATCAAGCGCATTCACGTCTCCCAGCCTAGCCGTGAGCCGGTAGGCCATGAACGCGGCGCCATTGTGTTTCCCCGGCGCGTTTGCACCGGCTCTCGCCGAGCGGGCGCGCTTCTGATCGGCGACCGGCGCTCCTTCCCTTTCGCCGCGGAGTTCCGCCAAAGGGCCTTTCCGCTTTCCCCTGCCAGCATGCCCGTCATGACGTCGCCGCTCATCCGGGATTCCAATTCAACAATGGACTGCAACCAATTGATTAAGTGTGTTATTTCCTCATCAGCAGGCGGTGAAACCGATCCCGAACGAAAGGCGGAATTTTTAAGGCAATCGTCAATTTCACTGCTATATTGGCCGCGATCGGGGGAAACACCGCTCGACAAGAGCAAATCCGTTTCGTTCGAGGTCAGGAGAATCGCGTTGCAGGAACACAAGTTTCAGATCGGTGAGACCGTCTACTTCGCGTCGCGTCCGATTGGCCACATGATCGCCAACAGCACCTATCAGGTGGTGAGGTTGCTTCCCTCCGACGGCTCCGACTACCAGTACCGCATCAAGAACCCCAATGAGGCGTTCGAGCGCGTTGCGAGGGAAAGCCAACTCGAATATTCGCGCTGAATTGACTCTGCGCTCTTCGCCGGAACGCATTCAGCAAAATAGCAGTCGTCCTTGCGCACGCCGTTCAAGCGTGCGTAAGAGCGCGCAAATGCATTGTAATCAGGGGTAGGCGGCACACTATGTGCGCTTCGGCGCGCACGCGCTGCCATACGATCTAGGGGGCGAAGTTCCGCGACCCTCAGCTAGGGTGGCAAGCGGCGCTCCCCTGAGCCATACTGGCCTCTGGAGCGCTGCCGAGATGCTCGATCGCATGGGGGAATGGGCGACGGCCCTCGATTTGACCGGAATAGTATCGCTGCCGGTATGGGTGGTCGCCGCCAGTGCGGCGCTGATCGTGCTCGTTTGCGCGTTTGCTCTTGTTCGCGGCGCCACCGACGGCAGAAGCGTACCCGCCGCCGTTCTTGTGCTGCTCATTGCTTTCCTCGGCTCGTGGTGGGCGCGGGACTATTTTGCCGGGCGCGATCGTGCCGCCGAGCAGCGCGCCGTCGAAACCCGCGCCTTCGAACTGGCGACGCGCGCAATCGCGCCAGGCTCGGCGCTCGGATGCCTCGATCCGATCGCAGGCGAGACGGTGGAGGTTGCGTGCGAGAAGGCGCTATTCGCCAGCCCCGAGGCAACCGCTGCAGCCGTCTCCTATGTTGCCGCGCAGCTTTCTATCCTCGCTTCCGCCGCCGAGCCTGGCGATCGGCCGGGAAATCCCGCGCTGCTCGCGCTGCGGCGTGCTGTCGAGGCCGATCGCTTCGGCATCGTGGCGCATGTGCTCGCGGCCCGCGATGGCTGCACGCCGGACCAGTGCAGCGCTCTCGGATGGCTGCGCGATCCCAGTCGGATCAAGGTCAATCTCGCGGAGCGGCCGTTGGAAGCTCGTCTCAAGAGCGCCTCGGCCAGCTGGCCCGCCGCGGGCCCTCGCGGGCTGGCGAGCAATGTGCCCTCTCCGGGACCCACCCCGGCGATGAGAACGCCCAACAGTCTCTATTTCCCGTCGGCAGCTTCGATCCCGCCAGTCAACATCATGACCGCCGAGCCGCCGCCGGCCCAGCGGCAGCCGCAAGATACGACCGGCACGGCTGCGCCCGCGCCATCGACCGCGCCGATGCCGCCGCGGCGGCCGCCACAAGCAGATGCACAGGCGCGGCCTTCGCCGAGTACCGCTCCCGCGCGCGCGGTGCCGACGCCACTTGCTCCCACGCAATAAGCCAACCCATCTTCTGAGGATAAGCGCGGCCTGTGCGTGGTAAGGGCGGCCAGGCGCGCTATGATTTCGTCACACTCGGTTGCGGAACGAACGTGGCACTTCATCTGATCAAACTTTGCGTCGGCTGCGACTCCGTCAAAGACCTCGAAGACTGGATTCGTGAGAAGGTGAGGGAGCGCAGGAAACGGGGACTCCCGGGCGAGCACATGCACCGCACACGCATGGTGCCCAAGCGCGCGGGCGAACTGCGCGGGGGCGGCTCGCTCTACTGGGTGATCCGGGGTGAGATCATGTGCCGCCAGCGGATCCTCGATGTGCGCCCCTTCGTCGACAAGGAGGGGGTGGGGCGCTGTCATCTGGTGCTGGAGCCCAAGGTGGTGCTGGTCGAGCCGCGCCCGTGGCGTGCGTTCCAGGGCTGGCGCTATCTCGCGGCCAAAGCCGCGCCGCGCGATCTCGACCGCGTCGCGCCGGGCGCCAAAAAAATGCCGGAGGCGCTACGGCGCGAGCTCAGAGAACTCGGCTTGCTGTGAGTTGCCCGCGCGCGCCCTCGTGGTCGTCGGGCATCGCCCCGTGTGCTAGACATAGCTGGAGGGCCGAGCGTCACCACGCTGGAGGACGATATGCGACGCAGACCATTCACGATTGCAATCGCGGCAGCCGCCACGATCGCGCTGAGCGCGAGTGCTGCGGCGGCGCAAGAGGTGGTCAAGATCGGCATGAGCTTTTCCATGACTGGTGCCGGTTTTGCGGCCGCGGGTCGGCAGGCCTCGGCCGGCGCGCGGCTCTACATGCAGCATCACGGCAATATGGTCGTGGGCAAGAAGATCGAACTCATCCTCAGGGACGATGGCGGCGTTGCCGATAATGCGCGGCGGCTTGTTCAGGAGATGATCGTCAACGATAAGGTGCAGATCATCGCTGGCGGAATCACACCGACCGCGCTGGCCTACGGTCAGCTCGTGACCCAGGCGAAGATCGCGACCGTCGTGATGATCTCGGGCGCCTCCGTCACGACGACAGCGTCACCCTACTTCGTGCGCACCAGCTTCATTCTGGCTCAATCCTCTTGGATCATGGGCGAATGGGCGGCCCAGAACGGCAGTAAGCGAGTGGTGACGCTGGTCAACGAATGGGCGCCGGGGACCGAGGCGGAGACCGCGTTCAAGCAGCGTTTCACGGAGCTCGGTGGGCAGATCGTCGAGTCGATCCGTATTCCGCTGGCAAATCCGGACTTCGCGCCCTTCCTGCAGCGGATCCGCGACATCAACCCGGACACCGCATTCATCTATTTCCCGGGCACGCAGGCGGGCATCTTCGCCAAACAGTTCGCCGAGCGCGGTCTTGCCAATTCGGGCATCAAGATCATCGGGCCGGGCGACCTCACCGACGACGACGAGCTCAACAATATGGGCGATCAGATGCTAGGGATGGTGACCGCACACGATTACTCAGCCTCGCACGATTCCGTACTGAACAAAAAATACGTCGAGGACTTCAAGAAGGCGAACAACTTCCGTCCGAATTTCGTATCAGTCGGCGGCTACGACGGAATGCATCTCATCTACGAGGCGCTCAAGAAAACTCAGGGTAAGACCGACGGCGACAGTCTTCTCGCCGCAATGAAGGGCATGCGATGGGAAAGCCCGCGCGGAACCATGTCCATCGATGCCGAGACACGAGACATCGTGCAGCCGATTTACATCCGCAAGGTTGAGAAGATCAATGGCGAGCTGTGGAACATGGAATTTGCAAAGTTCGACGACGTCAAGGATCCGCTGAAGGTGAAGAAATAGCGCGCGGCATTCGCGTTGGATCCAACTACCGCGTAAAGCTGGGCAGGCCCCGCCGCCCGCCAAAATGGCGGGCCATGAGTGGTGCGTCGCAAGAGAATCGAAATGCTGGGCGCCATCCTGGCCATCCTGTCAGCGGTAACCTTTGCGTTCAACAATGCCGCGGTCCGGCGCGGGGTAGTGACGGGTACCCCGGGCCAAGCCATGGCGATTACCGTCCCCATCGGAGTCGGGTGCTTTCTGCTGGCTGCCATCACGACGGGTGAAATCGCTCGGCTCGGACAATTCCCGCCCGCCGCTGCTGGCTGGATGGCCGGAGTCGGGCTTCTGCATTTCCTGCTCGGCCGATACTGTAACTACCGCGCCAATCAAGCCGCCGGCATGAACCTGACGGCGCCGGTCATCCAGTTGCAGGTCATCGTCACCCTGGTCCTTGCCGTAGCCATTCTGCACGAGCCCTGCACCGTCCTGCAGATGCTCGGTGGACTGTTCATCCTCGGCGGTTCTCTCATCACTCAGCGCCAACCCGTCCGCTCACGCGCTGCGAACGTCACATCCGACTCAAGCGCGGACGGATCGCTCTCGGCGAAGGTGCACGGCATCGAGGCGCCCGCATTCGTGCCACGCCAGTTTACCGGTTATCTGTTCGCCTCACTGGCGGCGCTGGCGTACGGCACAACACCAATCATGGCGCGTTCCGCTCTGGAACACAGTGGGCCCGCGACCGGCATATTGGGCGGGCTGATCGCTTACGGCGCGGCGACCGCCGTGGTTGCCGCCGCATTACTCTGGTCGCCCTTGTGGCAAGATGTCGTCGCGCTCAAGCGCGAAAACGTCGTGTGGTTCATCAATTCGGGCGTGTTCGTCGCCGTGGCGCAAGGCCTGTTCTACGCGGCCGTCGCGGTCGCACCCATCATGGTGGTGATGCCGCAATGTGATCCTCGATGCGCTCTCCATCCCGGAAATCGCCGTGCGCGTGCTGCGCTGGCGAATTTGATCATGCCGCAATGTTGTCGATCAGCCGCGTCTTGCCGATTCGGGCGGCGACCAGCAGCCGGATTGGGCCGTCCTTGACCGAGGAGATGGGCTCGAGCGTATCGGCGCGGCGGGCTTCCAGATAATCAAGCGCGAATCCGCCTCGCTCGATGGCGGCCGTGCCCTCGTCGAGAACGCGCGCGAGAAGTTCTCCGCGCGCGATCTTGTCGGCGCACTCTTTGAGTACCCGGTAGAGCGTGGGCGCCGCCGCGCGCTCGCTCGCGGAGAGATAGCTGTTACGTGAGGACAAGGCGAGGCCGTCGCGCTCGCGCACCGTGGCGACCGCGACAATCTTTACGGGCAGATCGAGATCTTTGGCCAGTCGAGTCACCACTTTGAGCTGCTGATAGTCCTTCTCGCCGAACATCGCGAAGTCGGGCGTGCATTGGATCAGCAGTTTTGCCACCACCGTAGCGACGCCGGAAAAGAAATGCGGGCGAAACCTGTCCTCGAGCCCCGCGGTCGCGGGTCCCTCCGGGACGATGCGGGTGACAAAGCCGGGCCGGTACATCACCGCTGCGGCTGGCGCCCAGACAAGGTCGACCGCGATGTCGCCGAGCACGCGAACATCGGCCTCGAAGCTTCGTGGATAGCTGGCAAGATCCTCATTTGGCGCAAACTGTGCGGGGTTGACGAAGATGGAGACCACGACGCGCTGCGCCCGCCGCCGGGCGGAGCGCACCAGCGCGAGATGGCCGCTGTGGAGCGCGCCCATGGTCGGCACCAGCGCGATGCGCTCGCCGGAGGCACGCCAGCGAGCGGCGGTACGGCGCAGTGTGGACAGCGTGCGCACGATTCGAATGGCCATAGGGCGGAGTGTGGTTCGGACCGTACAGAGCGGTGCGCAAATTACCAAAGCTGCGGATGGGAGGCCACGCGGCGGCTCATCCGTGCTGGATTGCGCGCTGCCGCGGCGGGGCATTGCACCGGAGAGTGGATATGGCCACCTTAACGGGCGGCGGGTCTACCGCCGATTAAAACGCCTGCTGCCATGGCCAATGATCGCCCCGACCGGCCAGCAAGGGATCGCGGCCGCACCCCGGCGGCAACCGCCACGCGTGCCGAGATCGACGCTTTTCTGAGCCGCGTGAAGGAACTCGCGCCGACAACGCAGCCTGGCCGGCGGGGCCGCCTCATCTTCGCGCTCGACGCGACCATGAGTCGCCAGCCCATCTGGGACACGGCCTGTCGGCTGCAAGCCGACATGTTTCGCGAGGCGGCGGCGATCGGCGGGCTTGACGTGCAGCTGGTCTATTATCGCGGCCTCGGCGAATGCCGAGCCTCGCGCTGGGTATCGCAGGCGGAGCGGCTCGGCACGCTGATGGAACGCATCGAATGCCGCGGCGGTCACACGCAGCTTGGCAAGATCCTCGCCCACGCCAAGCGTGAGGCCCAAGGCGCGAAGGTCCAAACCCTTGTCTTCGTCGGCGATGCCATGGAAGAGAAGCTCGACGATCTCTGTCACGCGGCCGGAGAGCTCGGGCTTCTCGGCGTCCCCGCCTTCATGTTCCAGGAAGGCTTCGATCCCATTACAGAGCAGGCCTTTCGCGAAATCGCGCGCCTTACGCGCGGCGCCTATTGCCGTTTCGATCCCGGCGCAGCTCATCAGCTCGCAGAACTGTTGCGCGCCGCGGCGGCCTATGCCGCAGGCGGCTTGCGTGCGCTCGCCGACCTCTCGGCGCGGCAGCAGAGCGGCGCCACGAAGCTGCTCGAGCAGATGAGGCCGTAAATGGCTACCATCGTTTTCGGCCTTGTCGTGCTGGCGCTGCTGCTGTGGGCGCTCAATGCCTTCACCAAAGTCAACCCGCAGACCGCCGCCGTGGCGCTGAAAACGGGAGGCGGGTTGGGCGCGCTTGCCGTCGCGGGCGTGCTCGGGGTCCGCGGGCGGCTCGATATTGCCATTCCGCTCGGCCTCACCGGGCTCGGCCTGCTTGGCTGGCTGCCGTGGAGCATCCCCGGGCTTGTCGCGCGCACGCACAAGAGCGCCGACCAGGTGTCGCGGGTGCGCTCGGCTTTCGTCGAGATGGAGCTCGATCACGACAGCGGCGCGATGCGCGGGCGAATCCTCGCGGGACGGCATGAAGGAGCCATGCTCGACGCGCTCGATATCGCGACGCTCACCGGCTTTCTCACCGATATTGACGAGGAGAGCCGTGCGCTACTGATGGCGTATCTCGACCGCCGGGAGCCCCGCTGGCGTGAACACGCGCAAGCTGACGCGACAGCGGGCGCGGATCGCAGGTCGTGGGCCAGCGGCAAAATGACGGAGGAGGAGGCCTATCAGATCCTTGGCGTGCAGCCGGGGGCGAGCGCGGAAGATATCGGGCGCGCTCACCGCGCGCTCATGAAGAAACTGCATCCCGATCAAGGGGGCTCGACGTATCTCGCGGCCCGCGTGAACGAAGCCAAGGACGTGCTTTTGCGCCGCCATCGCTGAACTCCTTTACCCGCGACATCGGCGGCTCCTGTGCGACGCGGCGCCTCTTCGTTCGACGTCAGTTCTTGATGGTCACGCAATCGACGTCGTTTTTCTTGAGGTATTTGCAGGCGGCTTCCGCCTTGTCCTTGTCGAGACCGGCAAAGCGGGCGCGATAATAGGTGGTGCCTCCCTTATCGACGGTTTCGGTAAAGGCTTCCGCGCCCGTGAGCATTTTGGACGCCTGGCTTTGGACGCTGGAGAGGCGCTGCTTGGCAGCTTGCTCGGCGGGGTACGCGCCGACCTGAATCATCCAGCCGGGGCGGTGCTTTGCCACTTGCACCGCGGGTTTTGTTGCCGGCGCTGCGGGTTTGGCAGGCGCGGTGGTCGCGGCGCTCGCGCTGGCAAGCGGTGGCGCCGGCTGCGGCTTTGCCGCGGCTGGCGCGGTGGCCGCGGTCGCGGACTGAAGCTTCACCGCAGCGGCGGGTGCGCGTTCAGCCGGCGCCTCAATCGCTGGCGTGGGAGGAGCTTTCGTCGCAACGGCCGACGTGGACGGCTCCGCTTTCGCGGCCGGCGTCGGGCTGGATGGGGTCGGTTCCGCTTTCACGGCCGCCGCTGGTGCTTGCGGCCCGGGCTCTGATTTCGCCGCGTCCACCGGTGCGGGCGCTGGGACAGGCTTGATCGCTGATGGCGCGGGCGGCGGCGACGTTTCCGAGACCGCTGCGGCCACTGGAGCTGGCTCCGCCTCGGGCTTGGCCGCTAACGCAGGCACCGCCGCCGGCGCGACAGCAGACGGTGGCTCGACGGCCACTGATGCCAACTGGGCGATGGGAGCGATTTTTGTTCCGGCCCTGACCGCGAGCGTCTTGACCAGTACAGGCTGGATCGGTTCGGTTGAGCCGATGTCGACGCGCGCTTGCGTCAGCGTTGCAACTGGCTCGGGATGCGCACCTTCTGATGACGTCCCGGCCGGATTGAAACGCGCAGGCACGCTGATTGCGCTAGCGACGGCAAACCGCGGTTCGGCCTTGGTCTTCGGCGCCGCTGTGGCTTCCGGCTTGGCAGCCACATCGGGCTTGGGTTGCGCTTTCGCGACGACTTTCGGCTCCGCGTTGGGCTCGGCTTTGGTCACGACCATCGGCTCGGGCTTGCGCTCCGGCTTGCTCGCAACGGTCGGCTCGGGGGCCGGCCGCTCGGCGGCCTCCGCAACCATCGTGGCCGTGCGCTTGACGGAAGCCAGCGCGATCTTCTCGTTGATCAGCTCGCGCATGCGCGCGTCGCGGCTGGCGCCGCTGCTGCCGCCCATGACGACGGCAACCAGATAGCGATTGCCGCGGTGTACCGAGGTCACCAGGTTGAATCCCGAAGCGCCGATGTATCCGGTCTTGATGCCGTCGACGCCTTCGACCTTTCCGAGCAGGTGGTTGTGGTTGGCGATGGATTGGCCGCGGAAGGTGAACGAGCGGATGGAAAAATATTTGTAGTAGCGGGGGAAGCGTTCCTGAATGGCGCGTCCGAGAACGGATTGATCGCGCGCGGTCGTCACTTGGTCGTCATCGGGCAGGCCGGATGCGTTTTTGTAGACAGTATCCTTCATGCCGAGCGCCTGTGCCTTGTGCGTCATGAGCTTGGCGAAATCGCTTTCGCTTCCCGCGATCGCCTCCGCGACCACGGCGGCGGCGTCGTTTGCCGAGCGCGTCACCATGCCCTTGATCGCGTCTTCGACGGAGAGCGTGCTGCCCGGCTTGAGGCCCAGTTTGGTCGGCGCCTGTCCTGCGGCTTCGCTCGACACCTTGAGTGCGCTGTCGAGCTTGAGTTTGCCGGCCTCGAGTTGCTCGAAGAGCAGGTAGAGGGTCATGATTTTCGTGAGGGAGGCCGGATGCCGGCGTGCGTCCGGATTGGTGGCATGCAGCACGGCGCCGGAATTCGCGTCGACGACGATGTCGGCGTAAGGCGCCGCGTGGATGGCATCGTTTGTTAGTGTGAGAACGACAGCGACAAAACCGAACAAACCCCAACGAAGCCCATCACGGGCTCCGGTCCGGATCCGCAGCATGGTATTTCCCCCGTCCTCGTCCCCTTCGCGCTTCGTGCGAAGCGCTGACACCCCTGTCGTGCCGAGGTAAAGCGATTGGATGAGGCAAAAAGGGCGGTTTTCTGGAGTTTTTCCGACCTTTTTGGCCTCCCCCTGCTTCTGATTTCCAACCAGACGGCGGATGGCTCTGCCGCCCGAGCGGCACGCGGCAATCCTAGGGTGAGGCGGATTGCGAATCTGTTAAGCGGCGGATCAGACTGCCATATTGCAGTGCAAAAAAATCCCTTGACATTTTTGTGCAGTGCAATATATCTCGGTTAATCCGGCGCGCTGCTGGAGACACATGCGAAAGGTTAGACACAATCGGCGACACTGCCGGGAGAAATGCGATGGTCAAGAATATCGAGGACATTCAGAAGTTGGGCAAAGACAATGTCGACGCGACGGTGAAGTCGCTGGGCGCGCTCTCGAAGAGCCTGCAAGCGATTTCGGTCGAGATCGCGGACTATTCCAAGAAGCTGTTCGAGCAAACCGCGGTTGCGACCGAGAAGCTCATCGGTGCGAAGTCGTTCGAAAAGGCGATCGAGGTGCAGAGCGACTATGCGAAGACCTCGTATGAGAGCTTCGTGGCGGAGGCGAGCAAGCTAGGCGAGCTTTACGCCGATCTCGCCAGAGAGGCGTACAAGCCCTTCGAGGCGCAGTTCGGCAAGGTCGCCTCGGCGAAGTAATCTCTCGCCTTCAGATAACGAGCCCGGTCGCCTGGCCGGGCTTTGTTTTTCCCGGTGCTTCGGGTTCTTACGCCGGCGCTCCAACGACCCACCCGACGATCATCCCGAGCGCGCAGACAGCCATCGCGCATGTCGCCGCCCATCCGAGCCAGCGCAGCCAACCGTTGACAGTGAACTGGCCCATGACACGCTGCTGCGCCGTCATCAGCATCATCACGACCATCACCGGAACAGCAACCAAGCCGTTGATGACCGCGGTCCAGTAGAGCGCCTTGATCGGATCGAGCGGAGTGAGCGTGAGCGCCATTCCCAGGACGGTCGACGCGCCCAAGCTCGCATAGAACGCCGTCGCCTTGCCGGGCTCGCGCGAGAGCCCAACCGGCCATTTGCATGCCTCGCCGATGGCGTAAGCCACCGAGCCGGCCAGCACCGGCACCGCGAGCAGTCCGGTCCCGACGATGCCAAGCGCGAACACGACGAAAGCAAATTCGCCTGCGATCGGCCGCAGCGCCTCGGCCGCTTGCGCGGAGGTTGCAACGCTGGTGATGCCGGCCTTGTTGAGGGTCGCGGCCGTGGTGAGAATGATGGCGAATGCAATGAAATTGGAAACGCCATCCCGGTAAGCGTGTCCGCGCGAATACGTCCGAACGTCCGCATCGCTTGCCGCGGCGCTTTCACCAGCGGTTTGGCCCGAGGGTCCACGTGTTGGTCCTCGGCTTCCTGCGAGGCTTGCCAGAAAGACAGATAAGGTGAGATCGTCGTGCCGAAGACAGGCGCGGCACGGCCAGCCGTGCGGCGGGGCGGTGTTTCTCTGCCTCGACGCTCACATCCTCACCGCGAATGGCCGCCTCGCCGCGTGCGGCGTGCGGCGCCGCTCGCCGACCCCGGCGGATCAATCGCGCACGGCGGCCGAAATATCATTTCTGCCCGCACTCACAGCCGCAGCCGGGACCCGGCTGGCTGGCTGCCCACGCTCCAATATCGTTGGTTTGAGGATCGGCATGAGGGCTCTGCACGTGCGCGCCGTGGATAAAAACGCAAAGCGGGGTCAGAAAGTTGCGTCCTGCACCCTTGCTGCGAAACGCGTGGGGCGGGGCGTCTGCGGAGATCACGGACGCGCGAGGATGGTTGCGCGAGGAATCCGCAGATTTCCAATGAAATCGCCCCGAATTGTCCGCAATTGAGTCGGTCGATTGACCTGTCATGGACGCTCCGGCACGGGATTTGCAAAACCATAATGCGTCAGAATTCCCGACGATTCGCCGACACACGCGATCTGGAACCGGCCTGGCGCTGTCCTTATTATGATCCATCGATACCCCAGGCTGCCATCTCCTGGTACCCATGAACCGACGACTGACCGCAATGACTGCAAGCGCCACAAACCGCCCCCCGCGTCTGGCGGACGAGGACAACCACAAACGGCGAGGGGGCGCGCCCGGGACTGCGGTCATCACCAAGACCAAGCGGGAGACGAAGCGGCCCAGCCTCTACCGCGTGCTGCTCTTGAACGACGACTACACTCCGATGGAGTTCGTGGTCCACGTGCTCGAGCGCTTCTTCAACAAAGATCACGGAGCCGCCCATCGAATCATGATGCACGTGCATCAGCACGGCATCGGCGAATGCGGGATCTACACCTACGAGGTGGCCGAGACCAAGGTGACGCAGGTCATGGACTTTGCCCGCAAACACCAGCATCCTCTGCAGTGCGTCATGGAAAAGAAGTAGCGACGATGGAAAACCAGGAACGCCGGGGCTATATAACTCGTTATCACGAGAGCTGACATGCCGACGTTTTCGCGCAATCTCGAGCAGTCCCTGCACCGCGCCCTGGCGCTGGCCAATGAGCGTCATCACGAATACGCCACGCTCGAACATCTTCTGCTAGCCCTGATCGATGACCAGGACGCGGCCGCGGTCATGCGCGCCTGCAACGTCGATCTCGACAAGCTGCGGCGCAGCTTGACCGCTTATCTCGAAAGCGAGCTCGAAAACCTGGTGAGCGACGGCAACGACGATTCAAAGCCGACTGCCGGCTTCCAGCGCGTGATCCAGCGCGCCGTCATTCACGTGCAGTCATCGGGCCGCGAGGAGGTCACCGGCGCCAATGTGCTGGTCGCGATCTTTGCCGAACGCGAGAGCCATGCCGCGTATTTCCTGCAGGAGCAGGATATGACGCGCTACGACGCGGTCAATTACATCAGCCACGGTATCGCCAAGCGGCCGGGCATGTCGGAGGCGCGCCCGGTGCGCGGGGCCGAGGAGGATACCGACACCAAGACGGGCGACGACAGTAAAAAGAAGGGCGACGCGCTCGAGGCCTATTGCATCAATCTCAACAAGAAGGCGCGCGAAGGCAGGATCGACCCGCTGATCGGGCGTGATAACGAGATCAACCGCACCATCCAGGTGCTGTGCCGCCGGCAGAAGAACAATCCGCTGTTCGTGGGCGACGCCGGCGTCGGCAAGACCGCGATCGCCGAGGGCTTGGCGCGGCGCATCGTGCACGGCGAAGTCCCCGACGTGCTGCGGAATGCGACCGTGTTTGCGCTCGACATGGGCACGCTGCTCGCCGGCACGCGCTATCGCGGCGATTTCGAGGAGCGGCTCAAGCAGGTGATCAAGGAGCTCGAGGCTTATCCCGGCGCGATCATGTTCATCGACGAGATCCACACGGTGATCGGCGCAGGCGCGACCTCGGGCGGCGCGATGGACGCCTCGAACCTGCTCAAGCCGGCGCTCGCCTCCGGCACCCTGCGCTGCATCGGCTCGACGACCTACAAGGAATACCGGCAATATTTCGAAAAAGACCGCGCGCTGGTGCGCCGGTTCCAGAAGATCGACGTCAACGAGCCGACGGTTCCGGACACGATCGAAATCCTCAAGGGCCTCAAGCCCTATTTCGAGGACTATCACAAGCTCAAATACACCTCCGAGGCGATCAAGGCGGCGGTCGAACTCTCCGCGCGCTACATCCATGACCGTAGGCTGCCGGACAAGGCGATCGATGTGATTGACGAGTCGGGGGCGGCGCAGATGCTGCTGCCGGAGAGCCGGCGCAAGAAGACGATCGGCATCAAGGAGATCGAGACCACCATCGCCACCATGGCGCGCATTCCGCCGAAGACCGTATCGAAGGACGATGCGGTGGTGCTGCAGCATCTCGACCAGGCGCTCAAGCAGGTCGTCTACGGTCAGGACAAGGCGATCGCGGCGCTCGCGGCCTCGATCAAGCTCGCGCGCGCGGGCTTGCGCGAGCCGGAAAAGCCGATCGGCTGCTATCTCTTCTCGGGTCCCACCGGCGTCGGCAAGACCGAGGTGGCAAAGCAGCTCGCCACCGCCATGGGCGTCGAGATGATCCGCTTCGACATGTCGGAGTACATGGAGCGCCACACCGTCTCGCGATTGATCGGCGCGCCGCCCGGCTATGTCGGCTTCGACCAGGGCGGCTTGCTGACCGACGGCGTCGATCAGCATCCGCATTGCGTTCTGCTGCTCGATGAGATCGAGAAGGCGCATCCGGATCTGTTCAACGTGCTGCTGCAGATCATGGATCACGGAAAGCTCACCGATCACAACGGCAAGCAGGTCGTCTTCCGTAACGTGATCCTGATCATGACCACCAACGCCGGCGCCGCCGACCTCGCGCGCCAGGCCTATGGTTTCACCCGCATCAAGCGCGAAGGCGACGACGTCGAGGCGATCAACCGGATGTTTGCCCCGGAATTCCGCAACCGGCTCGATGCGATCATCACCTTTGCGCATCTCACGCCGGAGATCATCGCCAAGGTGGTCGAAAAGTTCGTGCTGCAACTCGAGGCCCAGCTCGGCGACCGGGACGTGACCATCGAGCTCTCGGAAGAGGCCAGCAACTGGCTCATCAAGCACGGCTATGACGAGCAGATGGGGGCGCGGCCGATGGCGCGTCTCATTCAGGAGACCATCAAGAAGCCGCTCGCGGACGAGGTGCTGTTCGGCAAGCTCAAGGCCGGCGGCCATGTGCGCGTCGTCATGGTCAAGGACGAAGCGGGTGCCGAGAAGCTCGGCTTCGAATATCTCGAGGGGCCGATCACGCCCAAGCCCGAGAAGATTCCCGAGGCCAAGCGCAAACGGCGCAGCCCTCGCCGCAGGCCATCCGGCCCGAAGGGCGGCGGTTCTCCTCCGCGCGGCTCGGTGCCCAAGGTGCCGCTGGTGAAGGTGTAGTGAGCCCTTGATCGGCTTTCCGCCGAGGCTGATACTTTCCGGCAAGTCCACGCGTGGCTGCTCGCGACCGTGAACGGCGGTCAACGTGAGCAAGGCCGCGCTCGGGCGCAGGCGGCCGATCCTGGTTTGCGATAGATGCTGGACCTGCGTCCGAGGACCGGCATGGGGCAACCGATCTTGTCGATGAGGTGATCTTGCCGCGCAAAGCGCCGATACGCCGCGCCCGCGGCCGGTCTGCTCGTTCGACTCGAACGAAGGCGAAAAGCCGCGGTGCACGGGTGGCTGCGTCGTCGGCCGAGTTGGAAAAGCGGCTGGAGGTGCGCACCCGCGAGCTCGCCGAAGCGCGGGAGCAACAGGCGGCTGCTGCCGAGGTGCTGCGGGTGATCTCCAGTTCGCTGGGCGAGCTGCAACCCGTCTTCGACGCCATGCTGGCGAACGCGACGCGCCTGTGCGTGGCCAGTTACGGAATCCTGTGGCTGCGCGAAGGAGACCAATTCCGCATCGGCGCCTACTACGGTGCCCTGCCTCCTGCTTACACCGAGCGGTGGCGGCAAGGAACCTTGGTTCATCTCGATCCGGGAGCCCCCTCGGTTCGCGCCATCAAGACCCGACAGCCGGTCCAAGTTGCGGACTTTGCAAAGAGTCGAGCTTACCTCGACCGCGATCCGCTGGCGGTCGGCGGCGTCGAAGTCGCCGGCATCCGCACATTGGTCGCCGTGCCGATGCTCAGGGGGAATGAGGCGATCGGCAGCATTGCGATCTATCGCACCGAAGTGCGGCCGGTCTCCGAGAAGCAGGTCGAGCTGGTCGCAAACTTCGCCCGTCAGGCCGTTATCGCCATCGAGAACGCACGGCTGCTCAACGAGCTGCGCGAATCGCTGCAGCAGCAGACCACCACCGCCGACGTGCTCAAGGTCATCAGCCGCTCAACCTTCGACCTGCAGACGGTGTTGAACACGCTGGTCGAATCCGCGGTGCGACTGTGTGAGGCAGAAAGTGCGCACATATTCCGCCGCACTGAAACAGACTATGAATTGGCCGCCTGCCGTGGCTATTCACGCGAGTATGAGGAGTACATGACGCGCCGGCGATTCGCGCCTGGCAGAGGTTCGCTTGTCGGCCGGATTGCGGTCGAAGGTCGGGTGGTTCACATCCCGGATATCCTGGCGGACTCCGAATACAATCAGTCGGAGGCTGCGAAACTCGGACGGTTTCGCACTATGATCGGGGTGCCACTGCTGCGCGTGGGCACACCAATCGGTGCGTTGACCCTGACCCGGTCAGCCGTGCGGCCCTTCACCGATAAGCAAATCGAGCTGCTCACAACCTTCGCCGACCAGGCGGTGATCGCCATCGAGAACACCCGCCTGCTCAACGAGCTGCGCGAATCGCTGCTGCAGCAGACCGCCACCGCCGACGTGCTCAAGGTCATCAGCCGCTCGACTTTCGATTTGCCCGCGGTGCTCAGCACGCTCGTCGAGTCGGCGGCACGCTTGTGCGAGGCCGATATGGGCTCGATCAACCGGCAGAGCGAGGATGGCCATCGGCAGGTCGCGAGCTATGGTTATTCGCGCGAATTCAACGAGTTCATGGCGCGACATCCCATTCCGGCGGGCCGCGGCTCGATCGCCGGCCGGACCTTGCTGGAAGGCAAGGCGGTGCAGGTTGCGGATGTTCTCGCCGATCCCGAATACCAGTTCAAAGAAGGCGCGAAGGTCGGCGGCACCCGCACGATGCTCGGCGTCCCGCTCTTGCGCGAAGGCAAGCCCATCGGCGTAATCGCCTTGAGCCGAACCTCGGTGCGGCCCTTCGCCGAGAAGCAGATCGAGCTCGTTCAAACCTTCGCCGACCAGGCGGTGATCGCGATCGAGAACGTGCGCCTGTTCGACGAGGTCCAGGCGCGCACGCGCGAGCTTTCCGAGGCATTGGAGCAGCAGACCGCGACCTCGGAGGTGCTCGGCGTCGTCTCGCGCTCACCCGGCGAGCTGGAGCCGGTGTTCCAGGCTATGCTCGAGAATGCGGTGCGAATCTGCGAAGCGAAATTCGGCACCCTGTATCGCTATGACGGCGAGGCATTCTACCATGCTGCGGGAAGCGGCACGCCCGTTGCATTGGTAGAAATCCAAAAGCAGCACGGGCGGTTCATCCCTGAGACGGGAACGCTTCTCCATCGCGTGATGCAGACAAAGAAAGTGGCGCACAGTGCCGACTATGCGGCAGAATCAAGTCTCGGCCTATCGGCGAAATTCGGCGGCGCACGGTCAACTGTAGTCGTGCCCATGCTCAAGGAAAATGACCTCATCGGCGCTTTCGCCATTTACCGCCAAGAAGTGCGAGCCTTTACCGCCAAGCAGATTGAATTGCTCACCAACTTCGCTGCTCAAGCTGTAATTGCCATCGAGAACACGCGCCTGCTCACCGAGCTGCGGGAATCGCTGCAGCAACAGACGGCCACCGCTGACGTGCTCAAGGTCATCAGCCGCTCGACATTCGATCTGCAGACGGTGCTCGACACGCTGGTCGAATCCGCGGCGCGATTGTGCGAGGCGGACATGGCGGCCATATCTCGCCCAATGGGAGAGTTTTTCGAACATCTCACCTCGTATGGCTATTCGCCCGAGCACAGGGAATACATGAAAACTCACCCGATTTCTTCGGGTCGAGGTTCGGTCTCCGGGCGAACCGTGCTTGAAGGGAAAGTAGTTCACATCCCCGATGTTCAGGCTGATCCGGATTACACGCTGATCGACCGGGAAAAATTCAACGTTCGCACCATGCTCGGCGTCCCGCTGCTGCGCGAAGGAACCGCTATCGGTGTGATTGTATTGCAGCGGTCAACTGTCCGTCCCTTCACCGAGAAGCAGGTCGAACTGGTGGCCACCTTTGCCGACCAAGCAGTGATCGCGATCGAGAACGTGCGGCTGCTGAACGAGCTGCGCGAATCGCTGCAGCAGCAGACCGCCACCGCCGACGTGCTCAAGACCATCAGCCGCTCGGCGTTCGACCTTCAGCGTGTTCTGGAGACGTTGCTGGAGAATGCCGTCCATATCTGCGGCGCCAAGCACGGCCTGATTTTCCGCTATGACGGTGAATGCTGTCGCGCTGCTGCGGCCTACAATGCTCCGCCTGGGAGCCTCGAACTCTGGGACCGTCACCCGATCCGCGCCGGGCGGGGGACCGCGGTCGGCCGCTCATTGCTGGAACGCCGGCCGGTCCAAATTCCAGACGTCGCCGCGGACCCCGAATATGACTTCCCGGAAGCACAAAACCTGACGGGCTTTCGAACGCTCCTGGCCGTGCCGCTGCTGCGCGACGGCGTGCCGCTCGGGACGATAGGTCTCTACAAGACCGAGGTCGCCCCGTTCACCGAGAAGCAAATCGAGCTGCTGACCACTTTTGCCGACCAGGCGGTGATCGCCATCGAGAACGTCCGCCTGTTCGACGAGATTCAGGACAAGAACCGGCAGCTCGCCCAGGCGAGCGAGCACAAGTCGCAGTTCCTCGCCAGCATGAGCCACGAGTTGCGCACGCCGCTCAATGCCATTATCGGCCTCACCGAGATGATGGTCACCAACGCGGCGCGCTTCGGCACGGAAAAGGCGCTGGAGCCGCTCAACCGCGTGCACGGCGCGGGCACGCATCTCCTCGGCCTCATCAACCAGGTGCTGGACCTCTCCAAGATCGAAGCCGGCAAGCTCGAGCTAAGTCCCGAGTCCGTCCATGTGGCTCCGCTGCTCGATCAAGTCATCGGCACCGCGCGGCAACTCGCCGAGCAGAACAAGAACCGGCTCCTCGTCGAAGCGCAGGAGAACCTGGGCGCGCTGACCGTCGATCCGATGCGGCTGCGGCAGATCCTGCTCAATCTCCTCAGCAATGCCTGCAAGTTCACCAAGCAGGGCGAGGTTTCATTGCGGGTGCGCAAGACCGTCAATGGGCGCAGCTGGTTCGAGTTCGCGGTTGCCGATACCGGCATCGGCATGACGCCGGAACAGCAGGCCAAGTTGTTTCAAGAATTTTCCCAGGCCGAGGCCTCGACCGCCAAGCGTTACGGCGGCACCGGGCTGGGGCTCGCCATCTCGCGCAAGCTCGCGCGCATGATGGGCGGCGACGTGACGGTGGCGAGCGAGCCCGGCAAAGGCTCGGTGTTCACCGTGCGCCTGCCGGGCGGCGCCGCGCCCTGACGCCTGCGGTTCTGTGATGCCCGCCTTTATTTGCGAGACCTGCGGCAGTCAGTTTACGCCCTCGCAAGCGCCGCCGCCCTCCTGCCCGATCTGCGGGGACGAGCGCCAATACGTTCGGGCCGGGGGGCAGACGTGGACCACGCTCGATGAACTCGCGCGCGCGCACTTCAACTGCTACCAGCAGCACGAGCCCGGCCTGATCGGGGTCGGCACCGTGCCGGAATTCGCCATCGGCCAGCGCGCCCTCATCCTACGTCCGCCCGGTGGAAACATCCTATGGGACTGCATCTCCTTCATCGATGCGGCAACGATCGAGCTGGTGAAAGGTTTCGGCGGCCTTTCCGCCATCGCCATCTCCCACCCGCACTATTACAGCAGCATGGTGGAATGGAGCCGCGCCTTCGGCGGCATCCCCATCCATCTGCACGCCGCCGACCGCCAGTGGATCATGCGGAGCGATCCCGCCATCAAGCTGTGGGACGGCAACACGCTGCCGATTGCGGAGGGGATCACGCTGATCCGCTGCGGCGGGCACTTCGCCGGCGGCACGGTGCTGCACTGGGCGGCGGGCGCGGGCGGGCGCGGCGTACTGTTGAGCGGGGACATCGTTCAATTGATCCCCGACCGCAAGCACGTGAGCTTCATGCGCAGCTACCCGAACCTCATTCCGCTCTCGGCGCCGGCGGTGGCGCGCATCGGCGCAATCCTCGAGCCGTTTGCGTTCGACGTGATCTATGGCGCGTGGTTCGACCGAGTCATCCCGCGCGGCGGCAAGGACGCCGTTAAACGCTCGATCGCGCGCTACATCGCCATGATTCAGGGCGATGGCACAGCCGAGCGGGGGTGAGACGCATTAGCGCAGCGCGGCGGCAAGTTGCTTGGCCTGTTCGGCGAGCACCTCCGGCGCCTCCTTCACGCTGGCCGGCGGTTTGAGCGCGACGCCGGCCTTGCGGGGGATCACGTGCACGTGCAGGTGGAACACCACTTGCCCGCCTGCGTTTTCGTTGAACTGCTGAAGGGTGACCCCGTCGGCGCCGAACACTGCGACGCTTGCTTTGGCGATCTTCTGCGCGACCTTCATCACATGCGCGAGGTCGTCGGGAGACACGTCGAGGATATTGCGCGCGGGCGCCTTCGGCATCACCAGGGCGTGTCCGCTCGCGCGCGGCATAATGTCGAGGAATGCGAGGGCCTTGTCGTCCTCGTAGATCTTGTAACACGGCAACTCGCCGCGCAGGATTTTCGCGAAGATATTGTTGGGGTCGTAGCCCGGCATCGTTGTCTCCCTATCTCGTGTTCCCGCGCAGTGCGGCGCCTCACTCCTTGCGGAACGGCGCTGCCTCCGCGAGCTCAGCGCCTGCCGCCGCCACATAGACGCGCTCGCGCTTGAGGAAATCCTCGATCGCGCGCCGCAACCCAGGATCGGCGATGTAGTGCGCGGAATAGGTCGTCGTCGGCATGTAGCCGCGCGCAATCTTGTGCTCGCCCTGGGCGCCTGCTTCGACGCGGGCGAGCTTGTGCTCGATGGCGTATTGGATTGCCTGATAGTAGCAGAGCTCGAAGTGCAGGAACGGGTGGTACTCGACGGCGCCCCAGTGGCGGCCGAACAGCGTGTCGGAGCCGATGAAGTTGATGGCGCCGGCGATCCAGCGACGGTTGCGCTTGGCCATCACCAAAAGGATGTGATCGCGCATCTTTTCGCCCACCAGCGAATAGAATTCGCGCGTCAGATAGGGGCGGCCCCATTTGCGCGAGCCAGTCTCCATGTAGAAGGCGAAGAAGGTGTCCCACACGCTTTCGGTGAGATCGGAGCCGGTCAGCCAATGCACGCTGATCCCGGCTGCGAGCGCGTCCGCGCGTTCGCGACGGATGGTCTTGCGCTTGCGCGAGGCAAGCGCGGCCAAAAACGCGTCGAAGCTCGGGTAGCCGGCGTTTTCCCAGTGGAACTGCTGGTGCGTGCGCTTGAGGTAGCCGCGCGCACCGAGGAGCTCCCATTCCGCTTCCGTCGGGAAGGTGACGTGAACCGAGGAGGCGCCGCAGCGCCGGCACACGTCGGTGAGCGCGTCGGCGAGATGCGCGCGCACCGCCTCCGCCTGCGGTCCGGGCCGTGCGAGCAGCCTGCGGCCGGTTGCGGGCGTGAAGGGTACCGACACCTGCAGCTTCGGATAATAGCTGCCCCCCGCGCGCTCATAGGCCTCGGCCCAGCCATCGTCGAAGACGTATTCGCCGCGCGAATGGGATTTTACGTAGCAGGGGACGGCGCCGAACAGGCCGCGCTGTGCATCTTCGGCAAGGAGGTGCATCGGCTGCCAGCCGGTCCGGGGGCGGACCGATTGCGAGAGCTCGAGTGCGGACAGAAAATCATGGGAAATAAATGGGTTGTATCGATCTCCTAAGACGGAAGCTTGGGCAGGATCTGTGGGCGCGCAGGGCGCCAATGCCGGCCCGTTTCCAGCGTCCTGCTTCGTGGTATTGGCGCAGGCGTCCCATGCCTCGCTTCCCACCTCACCGATGGAATTCACCACGCGCAGTGTCAGTTCGATCATGGGCCTTCTCTCGGCCGGCGTCATGCAAGTTTACGGCCGAAATCCCTCGAAGATCATCTGGTCGGCGTAGCGTGCAGCCTTGCGCTGGTCATCCGTGCTGCGCACGGTCCAGGCGAGGAGCGGCAGGCCGAACAGATTGCGCGCGACCGTGGGCAGCAGCGCGGGCAGGTTGGCGATCGAATACGCGATGAACTGCGGGCGCGCGCGCAGCGAATGGAGGAGAGCGCTGAGCGCGCGGCTGGGCGTGGCCGCGACCTCTGCCCATGCGTGGTTTCGCACGGCAATGCCGCGCGTCAAGCGCGGCGCGATCGCGCGCAGATCAGTGATCTGCGCGGGATCGAACGACATCACCGCGGCTTGTCCGCCATAGCCGGAGAGCACTTTGGCGGCGCGCGCGGCAAGCCGCCGATCGGCGGCGAGAGGGCTCTTCAATTCGAGGAGCAGCGTCGCCCGGCCGGCCACGAAGTCGCACAGTTCGCCAAGTGTCATCATGCGGTCGGCGGTCGCCCTGAAGGGGACGCGCTTGAGTTCGGCGGCGGTCATGGCGTCGAGCCGGCCCTTGCCGTCGCTCAGCCGCCCGAGCGCGTCATCGTGGTAAACCATCGCCTCGCCGTCGGCGCTGATCTGCAGGTCGCATTCGATGCCGTAGCGGCCGGTAATGGCGGCCGCGAATGCCGATACGGTGTTCTCGATGATGCCGTTTTGCTCATCGTGCAGACCTCGGTGCGCCAGCGGCCGTGCGATCAGCCAATCAAGTTCGGCCATCGGACACGCGTGTCGTACATCAGGCGACCTCGAAGACGCCTTCCACTTCGACCGCGGCATCTCCTGGTAGCACGGCGACGCCGACAGTGGTTCGCGCATGCCGGCCCTTGTCGCCGAACACCGCCACCATGAGGTCGGAGGCGCCATTCATCACCTTCGGGCCGTCGAGAAAGGCCGGGTCGGAATTGATGAAGCCGCCCAAGCGGATCACTTGCTTGACTTTGTCGAGTTCGCCGAGCGCTGCCTTGACTTGTGCCAGCAGGTTGATCCCGCAGGCGCGTGCCGCTTTTTGGCCGTCCTCGAGGGATACACCTTTGCCGAGCTTACCTTTGGCGACGAGCTTACCGCCTGCATCGAGGCAGATCTGACCCGAGACGAACAGCAGCGCACCGACGCGCACGAATGGAATGTAGTTAGCAACGGGGCTTGCCGGCGTGGGCAGCGCAATGCCGAGTTCGGCAAGCTTTTTGTCGACCGCTCCGGCCATGTCATCCTCCTGCGCGTTCGTCGGATAGCTTGTCTTGGCCGATTGGCCGCGCGCATGCAAGCGTCGGACGACCAGCGTTACGGCATTGCATGGTTGCAGGAGACGAACGGCATCCTTATGGTGCGCCACAAGCCGTGCGGAGGCGGATTGCAATGACGGTCTTCGGTAAGTGGATGGTGGGCCCTCTTCTGGCGACGGCCGCTGTGATCGGCGGTTTCGGCGCGCAGCGCGTGGCGGCGTTGACGCCGGCAGGCGAGCTCGCCTCCCATCGCGCGATCTATGAGCTCAAGCTCGTGCACACGCGCGGCAGTTCCCCCGCGGTGGCCGCGCGCGGCCGAATCCTCTACGACTTCTCCGGCAATTCCTGCGACGGCTACGCGCTGCAATTCCGTCAGGTCTCGGAACTCGACAACGGGGAGGGCAAGGTTACGCTCAGCGACCTGCGCTCGACCACTTGGGAGGACGGCGCGGCGAAGAAGTTCATCTTCAAATCGCAGAACTATGTCAATGAGACGCTGATCGATTCCGTCGATGGCCAAGCCGAGCGCCAGCGCGACAATGTTGCGGTCAGCCTGACCCAGCCTGCTGCCAAGACGTTCGGCGTCGAGGCGGGGACGGTGTTCCCGACCGATCACATGCGGCGCATCATCGAGGCCGCGCGCGAAGGCAAGAATATCCTGGAGCTTCCGGTCTATGACGGCTCGGAAAAAGGCGAGAAGGTGTACAACACGCTGACCGTGATCGGCCCCGCCATCGCGCCGAACGAGCGCGTGCCGGCCGATGCGGCGGCGCGCGAGCCTGCGCTTGCCGGGCTCAAGCGCTGGCCCGTCACGGTGAGCTATTTCGATAGAACCGCCAGGGATGACCAGGCGCCGGTCTATTCGATCAGGTTCGAAGTCTACGAGAACGGCATCTCGCGCGCGCTGGTGCTCGACTACAACGAGTTCGCAATCAGCGGCGAGCTGACCTCGGTCGAGCTCAAGAACAGCACCCCCTGCAACTGACGGTGAGCAGCGCCGCGTAGTCGTTTGCCGCGATCGAAGTTTTGCGCGCGCTGTGCGGCGCAATGACTTGGTCAGCGGATGCTCGACAGGGCGCGCTCGTAATACGACAGGTCGATATACTTGTCGGGCGGCGGCGGATTGCCGCCCCACTGCCCCTCGATCTCGGCCCGCAGCTTCAGCGTGTTCCTGAACCCTTCCATATCGAATTTTGCATCCTTTGCCATGCCTTCGGCGGGGTCGGTCGCCACCGCATAGGCTTGCGCCGCGACCTGAGGCGTGAGCTTCAGCCGTTCCGCAAGCAACGCGACCGCTTCCTCTTTGTTGGCGGGATCGAGCGCCCAGCGGCGGCCTTCCACATACGCGCTGATGTAGCGCACGAGCGTGTCGCTATTGGCCTTCGCCCAGTCCCGCATGACGAATGCGCCGTCGGACTGATAGGCGCCGATCGTCTTGGTGGCAGGGCCCATGTCCTTCAATCCAGCCTCCTTCGCACGGAAGGTAAACGGCGGATTGACGACGGCGGCTGCGGCGTTGGCCTTGTCCTTGGTCATGGCCTCGAGCCGAGCCGTCGTGGCGCCCACCGGTTTGACGGCGTAGTCGCCTTTGTTGAGGCCGTTGTCCTTGAGCGCCTTGTACAGCAGCAACGCGAAGGCGGTATTGGGCGCATCGACCACGACCGCTTTGCCGCGAAGATCGGCCAAAGAGTTGATCTCCGGCTGGACGAAAATGTGGTTGTAACCGTTGTCGCCGCCGGTCACGATCACCGCATCTGCCTTGGCGAGCTCGACCATCGCCACCGCGTTGTCGACGCCGCCCTGCGCGATCTGGTACTCGCCTTTCGCCAGCCCATTACGCATGACGTCGGAGTTCGGCGTATTCACGAGCTCAATTTCGATGCCATGCTTGGCAAACAGGTTCTTGTGCTGGGCTGCAAAGATCGAGAAGTTGGACAGCCCGGGGAAGACGATGGCCTTCAAGCGGGTTTGGGCTGGCGCGGCGCTCATCGTTCCCACCATTGCCGCGCAGGCGAGGGCGCCGATCATAAGCATTGATTGCATCGTCGATCCTCCCGCTTCATTTATCGTTGTTTGACCCGACTCTAACACCACCCGCGCCGCATTCGTCCAGCGGGCTGGCTCACTCCTCCTCGTCACCCTTGAGCGCGAGTCCCTTCACCACGGCTTCTTCCCCGAACCTCTCGCGCAGGCGGTCCATCGCCTGCTCCGCCCCGGCGCTGCGGCGGTCGATGAGATCGGCGAAGTCGGCCCCATCGGCATCGCACAGGCCCGACAGCCCGATGCCGATCAGTCGAAACATCGTGCCATCCGTTTCACGCCCGAGGAGCTCACGCCCGACGGCGAAGATCCGCGCCGCGAGCTGAGTCGGGTGAGCGACCGACTGCGCGCGGGTGCGAATGCGGAAATCGGCGCTTTTGAGCTTCAAAGTCACCGTTGAGCCGGCGAGTCCATTGGCTTTGAGTCGGGAAGAGACTTTTTCGGCGAGGCGCCACAGCCGCAGCTCGAGGGGGCGGAAATCTGCGATGTCGCGCTCGAATGTGGTTTCCGCCGAAATGCTTTTGGCCTCGCGCTCGGCCTGGACCGGCCGGTCGTCGAGCCCGTGCGCGAGCCGAAACAGCCGCGCGCCCTCGGCCCCGTAGCGGCGCCGCAACTCCCTCTCGCCGGCGCGCTGCAGAT
>WNFR01001669.1_pt2 | contig 39802 bp, 26 predicted proteins | sample 5400221 | NCBI WGS metagenome assembly WNFR01 (sample SAMN13153357, study PRJNA577476) | soil metagenome | isolation source: 40 cm soil under Madrone tree | place: USA:California | collected 2016-06-14 | reverse complement strand
CTCCTACATCATGCAGCCTTATCGCCTCATCAAGGACCACCGGACAAGATTTGAAGTCGGCGACGTGGATCGCGTCATGGACGGCGATCTGGACCCCTTCATCCGCTCTTACCTGATGGCCAAAAAGACCAAGGGAAAGCTCGACATCGAACCGGACGACGACGCGGCCTAGTCCTTTCCCAATGAATGCAGGGAATTTGCCGTTTGAGGCCTGATTTCGACCGTTCGCTGCACGTATAAGCCACTTGGAATCCATGCGTTGATTCTTCGCCTCGCGAATGATAACTTTGTAAGGTTTAGCTGAGCGCTGAATTAACAGGGGTGTTGGAAGCCGTTGTCCCCCACAAATTTGAAGGAGAATCAGTTTGAGCGAAGCCTTACGCAACTTCCTATTCACGTCGGAGTCCGTCACCGAGGGCCACCCGGACAAAATCGCCGACCAGATTTCTGATGCCGTCCTCGATGAGGTCATGAAGCACGACCCCAAGGGACGTGTCGCTTGCGAAACGCTTGTTACCACCGGCGTGGCAGTTGTCGCTGGTGAAATCACCACCACGGCGCACGTCGACTACGATGAGCTCGTTCGCGGCACCATCCGCGGCGTCGGTTACGATCGCGCAAAGTATGGCTACGACGCGGACACCTGCGCCGTCATGTGCACCGTCAAGCGCCAGTCGCCGGACATCGCCATGGGCGTGGATACTGGCGGCGCCGGCGACCAGGGCTTGATGTTTGGTTTTGCCTGCGATGAAACCGATGAATTAATGCCCATGCCCATCCAACTCGCCCACCGCCTCACGCAGCGCCTCGCCGAGATTCGCAAAGCCAATAAAGTTAATTTTCTCCGTCCCGACGGAAAGTCTCAGGTCACTATCGAGTACCGCAATGGCCGCCCGGAGCGTGTCTCTTGCGTGGTGATCTCCACGCAACATAGCGATACGGTTTCAAACACGGACCTTCGCGACGCCATCACCGAGCATGTGATCAAGCCGATCATTCCGGCCTCGATGCTGGACGCGAAAACGAAACATCACATTAATCCGACGGGCCGCTTTGTCATCGGCGGACCCATGGGCGACGCGGGTTTGACTGGACGCAAGATCATCGTGGATACCTACGGCGGTTACAGCCGCCACGGTGGCGGAGCATTCTCCGGCAAGGATCCTTCAAAGGTGGATCGTTCGGCTTGCTACATGGCCCGCTACATCGCGAAGAACATAGTGGCTGCCGGCCTCGCTCGAAAGACGGAAGTCCAATTGGCCTACGCCATCGGCGTCGCCGAACCCGTTTCCGTCATGGCAGAAACTTTTGGTACCGCCGCGATTCCGGAAGAAAAAATCACCGCGCTTATCCGCGAATATTTCACGCTGACGCCCAAAGCCATCATTGACACGCTCGACCTGCGCCGCCCGATTTACAAGGCTACTGCGGCTTATGGCCACTTTGGCCGTAGCGGACCAGGATTCACCTGGGAGCGCACGGACCGCGCCGATGCTCTTCGCAAGGCCGCCGGCCTCGGAGCAGCTGCGGCCGCCGAAGTTGGGGCGAGGAGCTAACTCTCGAAAGTTGATTTGTTCCGGCCCGGCTTCCACGGACCGCTGGCGGGGCGCACCTTTCCACTCCGCTCACGATCGAAATTCAAATTGAGGAGCAAGACTTTGGCAACCGCTGAACTGAAAAAAGGGGACGTAAAGGACATTGGGCTGGCCAACGCTGGTAAGCGCAAGATTGAATGGGCCGGGCAGCAGATGCCCGTGCTCGAATCGATCCGCAGGCGCTTCGTCAAGGAGCAGCCGCTCAAGGGCCTGCGCGTTTCCGCTTGTCTGCACGTGACCAGCGAAACCGCCAACTTGATGATCGCGCTCCGCGATGGTGGCGCTGATGCCGTGCTCTGCGCTTCCAATCCGCTTTCCACGCAGGACGAAGTTGCCGCCTCCCTCAATCGCGACTACAACATTCCGACTTTCGCCATCAAGGGTGAGGATAACGACACCTACTATTCGCATTTAAGCGCAGCGCTCGAGCACAAGCCGCAGTTCACCATGGATGATGGCGCGGACCTCGTCACCATGCTGTTGACCAAGCGCACCGACCTCGTCCCGAACGTGATCGCCGGAACCGAAGAAACCACCACTGGCGTAATCCGCCTTCGCGCCATGGCCAAGGACGGCACCCTGAAATATCCGATCATCGCCGTGAACGATGCGATGACCAAACACTTCTTCGACAATCGCTACGGCACAGGACAGTCCACGATTGACGGCGTAATTCGCGCCACCAACGTGCTCCTCGCTGGTCTCAAAGTTGTCGTTGCCGGGTACGGCTGGTGTGGCCGCGGCGTGGCCATGCGTGCCAAGGGTCTCGGCGCTGACGTGATCGTCACGGAAATCGATCCCGTCAAGGGCATCGAAGCGGCCATGGACGGCTTCCGCGTGATGCCGATGGCTGAAGCGGTGAAGGAAGGCGACGTCTACATCACCGTGACCGGAAACAAGAGCGTGATCCGCGCTGAGCATTTCGAGAAAATGAAGGGTGGAGCGATTGTTTGCAACTCCGGCCACTTCAACGTGGAAATCGACATTCCTGCGCTGGAGAAATTGTCCAGCGGTAAGCGCGAAGTGCGCCCCATGGTGGACGAATATCAAATGAAGGACGGTCGCAAGGTCTACCTGCTCGCCGAGGGCCGCCTCGTCAATCTCTCGACTGCCGAAGGCCATCCTGCTTCCGTGATGGACATGAGTTTCGCCAACCAGTCTCTCTCCGCCGAGTACCTCCGGGCGAACTACAAGAATCTCAAGCCGCAGGTGTACGTCGTTCCCGAGCACCTGGACAAGGAAATCGCGCGCCTCAAGCTCGATTCCATGGGCCACCGCCTCGACAAGCTCACCCCCGAGCAAGAGCACTACCTCGCCTCCTGGAACGAAGGCACCTAAATTTGGAGTGCGGCGGCTTGCCGCCGCTTTTCTTACAACCGGCGCTGCATCCACACGGAGAATAGCAACTTTAGCTGCATCTAGGCGCGTTTTCTGATACTTTCTTCACTCTGAAAAAAGCCCATGTGGGATCTCTCGACCAACTCACTTGATACGGCCAAACTTCGTGGTGCTGCCTACGGCGACGTCCGCGTGATGCATTTGCGACAGCGCGACCTCACCACCAAGAACGGCCAGGTCGGCACTCTTTCACAGAGCGAATCGATCGGCCTCGGCATTCGCGTCTTGGCAAATGGTGCCTGGGGCTTCGCCTCCACGGATCGATTGACGCGCGAAGGCGTCGCGGCGTGCGCGGCGCTGGCTGTTTCCATCGCGAAAGCCTCTGCTCTGGCAAAACGCAACGAAGTTGTTCTTGCGCCCGAACAAGCTTATGTAGACAGTTGGCAGAGCCCCCTCTGCAAGGATCCGTTCGAGATCCCCCTCGAAACTCAGCTCGCCCTTCTTCTCGCGGCCGACTCTGAAATGCGCCGCGTCAAGGGTGTCACCCTCACGGAAACCGGCATGCAGTTCCGCAAAATCGATTCCTGGTTTGCGTCCAGCATTGGCTCGCGTATTCACCAGCGCAAAATAATCTCTGGCTGCGGCATCGCTGCTACCTCATTTCAGGGCGAAGAAATCCAAAAGCGTTCCTATCCCAATAGTTTTGGCGGCCAGCATGCCCTTCAGGGCTATGAACTCGTGGACTCTCTCGATTTGATCAGAAACGCGCCAGTCATCGCCGAAGAAGCCGCCGCTCTCCACGGTGCAGCGCAGTGCCCGGAAAAAATCGGCACCCTCATCCTCGGTGGCGCTCAGCTCGGCCTGCAGATCCACGAATCCATCGGCCATCCCATCGAGTTGGATCGCGTCCTAGGTCAGGAAGCCAATTTCGCCGGCACCAGTTTTCTGACCCTCGATCAGTTGAACAAGCTGAAATATGGTTCAAGCATCGTCAACGTCGTCGCCGATGCACGGCTCGATCACGGGCAAGGGCTCGGCACTTTTGCCTACGACGACGAAGGCGTTCCTGCGCAGTGCACCGACATCATCACAGACGGCCAATTCCGCGGCTATCTTTCCAACCGCGAGACCGCTCATCTGGTCGGGCTCGATCGCTCCTCCGGAACCATGCGCACCGAAAGCTGGAATCGCCTCCCTATCATTCGCATGACCAATGTCAGCTTGCTCCCGGGCACCTGGGACTACGACAACCTCATCGCCGACACTCACGACGGAATCCTTATGGAGACAAATCGCTCCTGGTCCATCGACGACCGCCGCTACCAGTTTCAGTTTTCCACTGAAATCGGCTGGGAAATCAAAGGTGGAAAAAAAGTTCGCATGCTGAAGAATCCCAGCTACAGCGGCATCACCACGGAGTTCTGGAATTCTTGCGACGCTATCTGCAAACTTGGCTACTGGACGCTTTGGGGCACGCCCAATTGCGGAAAAGGCCAGCCCATGCAGACCATGGGGACGGGCCATGGTGCGTCGCCGTCGCGCTTTCGCAACGTGCGCATCGGGACGGCCTTTTCCAACCAATGAAGCCGGCAGCCAAGTCGAAGAAGTCAGCAACGGCAGCGAGTGCGAACTCGCCGGAATTGCTTCCCGAGCGCGAGCTTCGCCGCATTATCAACTCGGTTCTTCGTTTAGCCAAATCCACTGGAGCCGAAGAAACGGAAGTTCACGTTGACGAAGTCGCGAACGCCCTGACCCGTTTCGCCAACAACGCCATTCATCAAAACGTCGCCGAGCACGGTCTGACGGTTTCCGTTCGCACCGTCGCCGATGGCCGCACCGCGCGCGCCACCACCAATCGCATTGACGAAGATTCCCTCCGCGCCGCCATCGAAGCTTCTCTCTCCCTGGCCCACAGCCAGCCGAAGAATCCGCGTCTCCTTTCCATGCCCTCGAAGCAGCGCTATCGCAGCGTAAGTCGTTTCATCAAGCCGACTGCTGCTCTCTCCGCGGAAGACCGCGCCCGCACGGTCCGCCGCGCCTGCGATTTGGCCGTCAAGAATAGCCAGGTTGCCGCCGGAATCTACTCGAACGGCCAAAGCCAGTCCGCACTCGGAAATTCCCGTGGCCTCTTTGCCGCCTATCGCGAAACGCGCGCCGAATTTTCCATCACCGTTCAGGAAGGTCCCGCCGCAAGCTGGGCCAAATCCAACTCCGCCGATGTCCGCGCTTACGACCCACAGAAACTTGCGGTGCGCGCTTCCGAAAAAGCGCATCTCGCCGTCAACGCCCGCGAGCTTGCCCCCGGCCGTTACACCGTAATCCTCGAACCGGCCGCCGTGCTCGATCTCGTCGGCTTTCTTTTTTACGATTTCGCCGCCACCGCCCTCGAAGACAGGCGCTCCTGCCTCAACGACCGCATGGGCAAACAGCTCTTCGGACAAAATATTTCCATCACTGACGATGTTCACCATCCACTGCAACAGGGCGCGCCTTTCGATGGCGAAGGCCTCCCCCGCCAGCGCGTCCAACTAGTGGACCGCGGCGCCCCCAAAAATCTTGTCTATTCCCGCGCAGTCGCAAAAACCGCAGGCAAGCAGCCCACCGGCCACGGTTTTGCCCTCCCCAACGAATACGGCGAAGCCCCGATGAATCTCGTTTTCGCCGGCGGTGATTCCTCGGTCGAAAAAATGGTCGCCTCCACCGAGCGCGGCCTGCTCGTCACCCGGCTCTGGTACATCCGCGAAGTCGACCCTTACGAAAAGGTCATGACCGGCATGACCCGCGATGGCCTCTTCCTCGTTGAGAATGGACGGGTTACCAGCGCCGTCCGCAACTTCCGTTTCAACCAATCGCTCATCGAAATGCTCAATAACGTGGAATTGCTGGGCCCCGCCGTCCGCGCCACCGGCGAAGAAGCCTTCGAGATGGTCGTCCCCGCCATGAAAGTCCGTAACTTCCATTTCTCCGAGGTCACCAAGTTTTAGGCATTCACTCTCGCAACCTCACTTATCAAGAAATCAATTCAGTGCATCAAAATTCTGCGTTGTACTTCCACCCCCCTGCCGTTCGATAAACTGGTATGTACTTCCGTGACGGTCGAGACCAGAGCGGTCCTCACCATGCTCGAGCCCTGTCACCTCAGGGCCGCCATCCCAATTGGGGCCATCCCGATCACGACGCCTGCGGCACCGGTTTCATTGCCCGCCTCGGCGGCGCTCCAGGCTACGATATCGTACAGCACGCATTGACAGCCCTGGAGCGCCTCACCCACCGTGGAGGCGTTGATGCCGACGGCGCCAGCGGCGACGGCGCCGGTTTGCTCACTTCGCTTCCCCAAGCTTTTTTCCGCGCCCGCGCTCAAGAGCAGGGCATTGCGCTTCCCGAAATGTTTGCCGTCGGCTTCGCGTTTATCCCGTCCTCCGTGCTCGACGAAGCCCGCGCCGCCATCGAATCCGCCGCCGACACCGAGCGCCTCCGCGTCATCGGATGGCGTCGTGTTCCGACCAACACCAACTCTCTCGGCCGCCGCGCTCTAGAAACAATGCCCGAAATTTGGCAATTCTTCGTCGAGCCATTTCATCCCGCGCGCGCCGCCGCCCGTTTCGAGTGGCGTCTTTCTCTGCTCAGAAAACGCGCCGAATCGCTCCTGCCCCCGCGCTCCTACATTTGCTCTCTTTCCTCGCAGACCATCGTCTATAAGGGCCTGCTCACGCCTTGGCAGTTCCCCCAGTTTTACGAAGATTTGCGCGATCCTTCCTTTGCCACCACCTTTGCCGTTTTTCACCAGCGCTATTCGACCAACACACAGCCTTCCTGGCATCTGGCGCAACCCTTCCGCTACGTCGCCCACAACGGTGAGATCAACACCATCGTCTCCAACCGCCGCTGGCTGCGCGCCAAAGCCGCCGGACTCCGCTCGCGCCTCACTGTGGGCTCGTGGTTTCCCCTCCTTGAGGAGAACGTCAGCGATTCCGCCAGCTTCGACAACGGTTTCGAGCTCCGCCTCCTCGAGGGCTTGTCTTCGGAAGAAGCCATGCTCGCTATGGTTCCTCCGGCCTTCGAAAAAGATCCCCTGCTTTCGCGCGACGTGCGCAGCGCCCTGACTGCCCTTTCGCAACAAAGTGAACCCTGGGATGGCCCCGCCGCTCTGGTTTTCTCGGATGGTCAATTTGTCGGTGCAAAACTCGATCGCAACGGTCTGCGCCCGCTCCGCTACACGCTCACTCATGATGGCCTGCTGATCGCCGGCTCGGAAACCGGCTTGGTTGATCTCGACGAATCCCGCATCGCCGAGCGCCAGCGCCTCGGCCCCGGCGAAATGATTCTCGCCAATCCCGCCACTGGCCTCTTTTTGCGCTGGCGCGACATTCTCAAGCGTCTTGCAATTCAACAGGCGCGCAATGCCGTTCCCCAAAGAATGTTGAGCGCGCCGGTAAACTCGCCCTCAGCCCCTGTCCATGAACCGAAGCGCGCCGCAGGCGCCGCCGGATGGACTGAAGACCAATTCAAAATTCTCTTTTCCGCGCTGACCCGTGGCAAGGAAGCCGATTGGAGCATGGGAGACGACGCGCCTCCCGCATTTCTCTCCGCCCTCCCCAGAACTTTGTGGGATTACTGTAAGCAACGCTTCGCCCAGGTAACCAATCCGCCAATCGATCCTTTACGCGAAACCCATGTCATGTCTCTCGACATCCACTTGAAGGACGGCATCACGCTCCCGAGTCCAGTAATCTCAGCCGGCCAACTCTCGCAGCTTGCCGCGATTTTTGGCCCCGAGCATCGCATCGACATCACTTTTCCTGCCGCCACTGGAGTCTCGGGGGCGCGCTGCGCTTTTGCTCAGCTTTCGACTACCCTTCTGGGCAGCAGCGGGCGCCCGGGACTCCTCCTCCTTTCCGATCGCGCTATCGATGCCGACCGCGCACCACTGCCTGCGTTGCTTGCCACTGCGGCGGTGTGGAAAGCAATGGTTCGCGATGGCTTGTGGGATGTTCCGCTGATTGTCGAATCAGCCCAGGTTTTTGACACTCATCATGTGGCGCTGCTGGTGGCCGCTGGCGCCAGCGCCGTCGTGCCTTATCTTGCGGATGAGTTTGCCGCGTCCCTTGAGCCAGGCGGCACGGAAAAAGCCCGCGCGGCCATCAATGCTGGCCTGCGAAAAGTTCTCGCCCGCATGGGCGTCTCGACTCTGGCCAGTTATCGCAACAGCCATCTGTTTGAAATCGTCGGTCTCTCCGAAGATCTCTGCGCGGAAGTGTTTGAAGACGCCGCCGATTATCCCGGCCAGAAATCGCTCGACGATCTTCTCTGCGATTATCTGCGCTTGCACAAAGCGGCCTTCTCTGGCGAATCCGACGAGCTGCCCGATTCCGGTCTGTACCGCTTCCGCAAAGGCGCGGAACTCCACGCCAGTTCGCCCGAAGTCATCCGCCGTCTTCACGCCCATGTCCGCGCGCCCGGTGCCAAGACCTACTCCGCATTTGAAGAACTCGCGGAGCATCAAGGTCCGGTCTTCTTGCGCGATTTACTCGACACCGTTCCAGACACGGCCGTCCCGCTCGATGAAGTCGAGCCCCTCGACTCCATCGTCAAGCGTTTCAGCACTCAGGCTATGTCTCTCGGCTCGCTCAGTCCGGAAGCACACCGCACTTTAGCGCTCGCGATGAATCAGCTCGGCGGCCGCAGCAATACCGGCGAAGGCGGCGAAGACCCCAATACCTATCGCTTCGAGCCTGCCGCGGCCAACAAAATCAAGCAAGTCGCCTCCGGCCGCTTCGGAGTCACCGCCGATTATCTCGTCCACGCCGAGGAACTTGAAATCAAAATGGCGCAAGGCTCGAAGCCCGGCGAAGGCGGCCAATTGCCTGCGAAGAAAGTCAGCGAGTACATTGCGCGCATCCGCCACGCCACTCCCGGCACGCCGCTGATTTCTCCTCCGCCGCACCACGACATTTACAGCATCGAGGACCTCGCCCAATTGATCCACGACCTCCGCGCCGTCAATCCGCGCGCCCGCGTCGGGGTAAAACTGGTTTCCGGCGCTGGCGTCGGCATCATCGCCGCGGGCGTTGCCAAAGCGGGTGCCGACGTCATCACCATCAGCGGGCACAACGGTGGTACCGGCTCTTCGCCTTTGACCTCCATCAAGAACACAGGTCTTCCTTGGGAAATTGGTTTGCGCGAAGCACATGACACACTGGTTCGCGCGGGCCTCCGTTCACGTCTCTCTCTCCGCGTGGATGGGGGCCTGAAATTCGCCCGCGATATCGTGCTCGCCGCTATTCTCGGCGCCGACGAATTCGGTTTTGGCACCGCTTCTCTCCTCGCTATCGGTTGCGTCATGGCTCGTCAATGCCATCTGAACACGTGCCCCGTGGGAATCGCCACCCAGGACGAAAAGCTGCGCGCCAGATTTCAAGGCAAGCCCGAGATGGTGGTCGCCTACTTCCGTGCGCTCGCCGAGGAAGTTCGCCATCGACTCGCGCAGTTGGGCGTCCGTTCGCTCAGCGAGCTCATCGGCTGGTACGACCGCCTGAGTGCCCGCTCCGGAATGGATCCGCTCCTCGTTGTGCCGATTTCTTCCTCGAATCGCGTCGCGCCGCTGCAAGAGCCTGCCCTCCACGTCGGCGCGCTTGAAGAATCACTTCATTTCCACACCGCGCTCCGGCTCCAGAATGAGTCTCAGCCGATTCAGAACTCGGATCGCAGCGTTGGCACTGGCCTCAGCGGCGAACTGATGCGCCGGCGCAAGAACTGCCTGCCCGGCGATGAAGAGATCAAGCAGAATTTTCACGGCTCGGCGGGTCAGAGCTTTGGCGCTTTTCTTGCCGAGGGAGTAACCCTCAGGCTCAAGGGCGAAGCCAACGATTACGTCGGAAAAGGTCTTTCCGGCGGCACCATCGCCATCGCCGCGGGGCTTGCAGCTTCCCGGCGAGGTGATGTTCTTGCCGGAAATACCGTGCTCTATGGCGCTACCTCCGGTCAGCTCTTTATTGCCGGACGCACCGGAGAGCGTTTCGCTGTCCGCAACAGTGGTGCGCTTGCCGTTGTCGAAGGCGTCGGCCAGCACGGCTGCGAATACATGACTGGCGGCGTTGCTGTCATCCTCGGGCCGCTCGGCCTGAATTTCGGCTCGGGCATGACCGGCGGATTGGCTTATGTCTTGCGCGCTGAAGCCGATGACGTGCTCCATCGCGATTTCGTAACCCTCGCCGAACTCGATTCCGATGAAGAAAATTGGTTGCGCCGCACCCTTGACGAACACGTTCACTTTACCGCGAGTCCTCGCGCTGCTCGCTTGCTCTCACGGCGCGGAGCATTGCCGCTAGTTCGTGTGCAGCCGGTTCATTTTCAGGGCACCGTGGAGGCCACTTGGAGCCCCATTCTCGCCCAACTGAAACTTCGTCAAACAATTTTGCAGGCGCCGGTTACCGCGCCGCTTTCACAAGCTGCGGTTCACGCTTAAGAGCGGCCCAAGAAAGGCCCAAGAAAGTCTCGAGAAAGGCCCGAGAAAGGAAGGATATTAACTCCGCATCCGGCGAGAAGAATTCGCTATAATTCCCGCCAGGCGTTCTGACCATGGACTTCGACCAGCTCACTACTTTTGTCTTTGTCGCCAAACTGAAGAGCTTTTCTCGCGCGGGCCAGAAAGTGTTCCGCTCGCAGTCCGCCGTCAGTGCCCAGATTCGCCAGCTTGAGCAAGCCTACAAAGCCCGGCTTCTGGACCGCTCTGCCAAATCCGTCGAGTTGACTCCCGCCGGTGAAGTTCTTTTCGAGTACGCCGAAAAACTCCTCCGCTTGCGAGACGAATCCATTCAGGTCGTTGCTGACCGCGGTAACGTGGTTCAGGGCCCGGTGGTCTTCGGCGCCAATGAAGCCACCTGTCTTTACCTGCTCCCCGATATTTTTGCGGAATTTCAGCGCCGCTATCCCCTGGTGCACATCAGTATCTATCGCAATTTCAGCCACAAGATTCTGCAGCGCGTCGAGGACGGCTCCGTCGATGTTGGCATCGTCACCCTGCCCATCAAGTCCCCCAATCTGAAGATGCACCACATTTACAAGGACCGTCTGCGCTTCATGGTCAGCACCAAGAACCCGCTCGCCCATCGCTCCAAGATCACCCTCGCCGAAGTCGCTGAGCAGCCGCTTATTTTTCCGCGCACCGGTTTCACCCGCCAGGTGCTCGACAAACTTTTCCGCCCCTATCGCGCGCGCATTCACGTCACCATGGAGTTGCCCAGCATCGGGATGATCAAGCGCTTCGTCGCTGCGGATGCCGGTGTCTCGTTTATCAGCGAGAGTTTTGCAAAAGACTATGTCAAAGCTGGCGAAGTGAAGCTGCTCACCGTCGAAGATGTCGACCTTTGGCGCGAGCTTGGCCTTATTTACCGACGGGACCGCAGCCTCCCCCGCGCCGCCCAGGCGCTCATCGGCATCATCCGCGATCACCGCAAAGCCGTCGAGGCTAGCGCCGAAGCCGCCGCCAGCTAAGCCCACTATCTCGAGCACAGAGATGCGCAGTATGGCCTACGTAGGTGCTGCCGCCTGTTGCTCAAGACGAGAAGTTCGCTCGGTGAAGAAACACTGCGAAGCGTGGGTCGGACCGCAGCGGATCGAAGAAGGGATGCACCTTAAGAAATTGCATGATGTTCGATCGTTCCTCGGCGGCACGCTCCATCCATGCAAATGCTTCCTCCGTGTCACCAAGTCCCAGATAAGCATTCAGGAATGCGGCTGCCGGGACGTATCCCTTCCGTCGGCGCCGGTGTAGCTCGCCGAGAACCCGTAGGGCTTCCGTACGGCGGCCCGCGCCCGCATAGGCGCGCACGAGCACACCCAGCACAGCCGAGCTGCGGTCAGAAAGCGAAGCGGCTTTCTCAAGAGTTACGATCGCGTCATCAAAATGCTTGGCCCCAATCAGCGCAAAGCCAAGAAACCACACAGCCATCGGATCCTTAGGTTTTATTGTCAGTGCAGTACGCAACTCCCGAACGGCCTCGTCGAAGCGATGAGCCTGAAAGAGGATCCAGCCGACCTGAATGCCGTTAAATGCCAGCGGGTCGAGTTCCTGCGCTCGTCGGGCCGATGCCAGCGCTTCCTCAGTCTGTCCCTGGCATAGTAGCCAATCGGCCAAGCCTGCGTGAGCGCCCGCATCGCTGGGGCTTAGTGCGATGGCCCGCCTGAATTCGGCCTCCGCTTCCGGCCAGCGCCAGTCTCTCTGCAGCGCGTCTGCAAGTAATACGCGGGCCTCCGCAAGTTCGGGATCTAGTTCCAATGCTCTCCGAGCGGCGACGACCGTCTTTGGGCGCGTTTCGCTAGGAGGCTCGCCGTAGAACACGAGGCCGAGGGCAGCGTAAGTAGCCGCCAAGCCCGCGTAGGCTGGAGCAAACGTGCTGTCAGCATCGACCGCGGCCTGGAAGCGCAGCAGGGCCTCCCCAAGCCCGGCCCGGCTGCTCTTATGCAGCGCAAAACGGCCCTTCAGGTACGCCTCGTAGACGTCGGGTGCCACCGTGCGTGCGGCAACGGGTGAACCCCTTTGCGCACCAATAACCGCGTTCTCAATATGACGCGCAATCCCGTAAGTCACATCGCTTTGCAGCGCCAGCACGTCCTGCAGTTCGCGGTCATACGTGCCAGACCACAGGTGTTCGTCGGTGTCGGCCCGAATCAACTGCACAGTGACACGAATTTTATCTCCCGATCGCAGCACCGAGCCTTCGATGATCGCATCGACGTTTAGTTCCTTCCCAATCGCTGGCACGGACTTTCGTGTGCCCTTAAACTGCATCGCGGACGTGCGCGAGATCACACGCAGAGCGTGAATTGCCGAAAGCCGGGAAATCAGCGCCTCCGTCATCCCATCGGAGAGGTAGTCCTGCTCCGGACTGCCGGAGAAGTTTTGCAGTGGAAGAACGGCAAGTGACCGGATGCCCTCGTTGGCACTCGCTGGTTGTATGGGGGTCCGCTCGCGCACAATCCATATCAAGCCAGCCCCTAGCGCCAATACCAGCGCCGCGAGAACCACCGCCGTACGAGGATGAGCCCCACTTCGGACGGCCTCTGTCCCCCGACGCGCATCTGGAGCTTCCTTTGCGTTCGTAGGCGCCCGTTCATCCCGCCAGGCATCCAGTTCTGTGGCGTAGGCGTAAACCGACCCCAGCTTGCTGTGGTGGAGACGATGGACTGGCAGCCCCTCCCGCTTCTCCCATCGGCGCACGGTCGTGACGTCACGCCCCAGGTAGGCTGCGATCTCCTTCCATGATTCCAGGCGCCTGCCTTGGGTACCCGCACCGGTCATGTGGCCTGATGTTGCCTGGACAGACATGGGGTCTGAGGGCTCCTGCTAAGTGGTAGAAGTATCACACCGGTTCGTTTCCGTGGCAACTGCCTAAAGACGAAAGAGCTGCGGGTGTCGCTCTTTGCTCTTCTTTGCCCTTCTTTGCATGTTGCGCCGAGGCGTCTGCCGGGCGCAGCATCCGGGTACAAGCAGGATGCAAGAATCACCAGAAAGGACAACTACTAATGACAACAAGGAGATTTGTCAGATCCGCGTCTGCTGTCGCGGCATTTACCGCCATCGTTCTGGCGGGAATTGGGAGCAGTTCCCCCCGCGCAAAAGCTACTGAGGATGACAACGACGGCAACGAATCAAGGATTCAACGGGGACTAGAGATAGCACCCGTCCAGCTGAATTTGGACGGAAAAAACCGGGCGCTGGTCGGGCTAGGCAGCTATATCGTCAACGCGCACGTCCCCTGCAATGAGTGCCACGGCGCCGGCCCTGCGCTCACTCAATTCCTGCCAGGCCAAAACCCATACTTTGGCCAGCCCGCGGTAATCAATCCGGCGACCTACTTTGGTGGCGGCAGGGATTTTGGTGCCATAGCACCAGGCGCTGCGCACATCATCTCCCGCAACCTGACACCTGATAAAACCGGACTGCCCGTAGGGGGCCACACGTTTGCGGAGTTTGTTCAGATCATGAGGACGGGCGTGGACTTAGATAACCTCCACCCGGCCTGTCCACAGGGAGTCGTTAATACCGGCTGCGTTCCGGCTCCGTTCCGCGCCGACCTTCTCCAGACAATGCCTTGGCCTGGTCTCAGCCACCTAACGGATCATGACCTGCGGGCCATCTACGAATATCTCAGCGCCATCCCTTGCGTCGCTGGCCCGGCCAAACCAAGCGACCTTCCACCTCCTCTTCAGTATGCGTTCCCGGTGCTGCACAACGATTGTTTTTGAGGCTGACCCAGGAAACCGTCCCCGAATCTCCGTCGGTGCCTGGCCCAGCGCCGGGGGAGACTCCTTCGTCCATGCAGCCCCAAAAAGAGGTTGACACTTCACTTTGCGCTTGACTTTCTTTAATTTATGTTATACTTATCTTCGTAGATATCTAACCCCAAATTGGAACTCTGCCCGCACTTCCAGTAGCGATAACTGCACTTTTATAGCTTAACTATTTTCTTTGCATCGGCTTGCACATTACCACCGCTGATAAGGGAATGCTCGGCCGTTTAGAATCAATCGCTTGCGAATTGCAAATTTTGTAAACCCTTTGTTTTGATATCCATGCAAATTGGCGGGGTGTGCCCTCCACCAACGGTTGGGATGCTTCTGAGTTTGGATGCAGGGAACGAAAGAGCTCGGTTCTTCTCTTACGTCTTACGGACTACCGACAACTGAACACTGAAAACTGCTAGTGGACGTTGAAATCCATGCTGGTGACCGCCCGGGCGATTACATTTTCCTGAATCTGAATCAGGTCGCTGTCGGCGTACGTCATCGCTAGCACCGTGAACATGTCCTTGCCACGCGCAATAACCACCAGTCTTCCCGACCAGTCGTGGTCGTCGGCTTTTCCACGGTATTTGTACTCTACTGCCGGCATTCCGCCGACCGTCGTCTTGCGCTCCGAAAGCCGCTGGTAGTTGGTGTAGACGTCATGCAGCCGCTTTTCCACTGCCGCAGCCGCTGCGTCCAGTGGTTCCTTCGTTTTCTCCTGGCCGACCACCATTAATGTGGATTCGTTGGACGTGCCCATGGCCACAATCGCGTTCGGCAGTGCGCCCCGCGCTTCTTCGATCAAGCTCCAGCTCGGCGCTTTGTACATACGGAAGCCGTGAGTGTAATTCGTATACAGATTGCCCTGGATCTCTTCGCGGTTGGCAGGAACTTCCGGTTCTTTCGGCGCTGCAGGCGCTGCCGCCGCCGGTGCCGCTCCACTCGCCGCGGCCGCCGGAGAACCTTTGGTCGCTGGAGCAGCGAGATTGGCCGTCCCGGGGTTCGCTGCAACTTCGGGTTTCACCGCGGCATTTGTTACCTTCGCCGGTGCTTTGTCGGCTTTCCCTGCCGGACTTACAGTCTTTTCACTGGCGTTCGCTGCTGTGGCCGATGCTTCTGAAGACGTTGCGACCGCCGGCTCAGCCTGTGGCTGCGAATCGGCGGCTGGCTTTGCAGGATGCTGGGCTGCATCTTTTTTCAACGCGGAAGCAGGTTCCGATTTTCCCGTCGGCGCCGATGGAATGATGGACTCGATTTTGTCTTTTTCGACGAGCTCAAATCCGTAGTCGGTCTTGACCTTGAACATGTTGTCTTCATAGGCCACGATCACGCCGTACAGCTTCCTGCCGCCCTTGAGGCGAATTTCATCTGCACGCGCCGGGACCGCAATGGCGCAGAACGCCAGGGCAAGTGACGCCAGAAATAGGGAGCCGCGCTTATTGGGGACAGCCATACAGAAATTATCCCGCCCCCAAGTGCGGGCTGCAACCTTCACGCGCGCGGTGGTGTCCGGCGTGCTACCTCCGCCAAGAGCGCCCTCGCCCGGGCCACCGACCGCTCGATTTCGCTTATTGTGGCGCTAAGGCGCGCCCGCAGCGGTTCCGGCAGTTGTGCGTGAGTTTGCTGCAGTACCAGCGCCTCCGCAATTATGCGAATCTGCCCGCGGCTGCGCGGGTTCAATCGCTCCCAGAGCCGTCGCTTGCTGCTGCGGTTTCGCCCCAGCCACTCCTCGCCGGTTCCCGCCGGCCGCCCCGTTTCCGGTTCCGCCACCGGCGCCGGATTTTGTTTTCTAGGACGAATCAGGAAGTTCATATCATCACCTTCGTCGCGACCCTCGGATGGCTTCCCCTCAGTTCATCAGTCACGCGCCATTGAGGCTAAAAAGCCAAAAACTAAAAACTGACAATTGACAACTCACTTCTTCAACGCTTCGAGCATTTCGCCCTTGATCTGCCCATCCGGCTCGACGCGTCCGGTTACGCGCATCGTGCGCGTTTCAAACACCAGACCGCCATAGCGGTCGTAAGCGTCGGGGAAAAGCACCACTTCATACACGCCATGCTGGTCCTCCAACGTGACGAACATCATGTTGCGGTAATTTTTTGTTCCAACATGCCGGTAAGTCACCACCCAGCCGCATAGCGTTACGCGCTTTCCGCGCAAACCCGGAAGTTCATCGCTCCAGATTTCGCCGTTACGCGGCAAAAAATCGAGCGGGTGCCCGCTCACGCACACTTCCAAAATCTCGTGTTCGTAGCGCAGTTTTTGTTCGAGCGTATATTCCGGGGTCTGCATTTCCGCCAGCGCCGCGCCAATCGCATCATACGGATTTGCTGTGGCAAAAAGCGATTCTGCGCTCTCCGGCAGCGCATTTTGTTCATCAGCTTGCAACAAATTCCAGCGCCACAGCAGTTCCGGCCGCGTCATCTTGGGCGTGTCATCGTTCATTTCATCGCCCATTTCATCAAATGCCCCGCACTTGATCAGTGATTCGATTTCGTCGCATTCGACGGGTACGCGCCGCAGAAAATCTTCAAGCGAACAAAACGCGCCGCCTTCTCCACGCGCTCGCAGAATTGCCGTGATTGTTTCCACGCGCAGTCCCCGCACTTGCATCAATCCAACACGCAGCGCGCGTTTTCCATCTTCACCGTCCTCCGCCGTGTACTCCATCCGCGAATGATTCACCGACGGCAGCCGCACCGCGATGCCCCAGCGCTTCGCCTCTTCCACGTACGCTGACACGTGATAAAACCCTGCCCCGGCGCTGCACATCGCCGCCAGAAATTCCGCCGGATGGTGCGTTTTCAAATACGCCATGCGATACGAAATGTCCGCATACGTCGCGGCGTGCGCTTTGCAAAAACCGAAGCCTGCGAATTTTTCCACCATCATCCAGGTTTCTTCGCGTTGTTGTTCGGTGAGTGCCATCATTCCCGCGGCTTGGAGGAATTTTCCACGCAATCGCTCGCGGTCACTTCGTCCAGAAAACTTCGCCGAGGCTCGCCGAATGAGATCGGCTTCGGCCAGCGACATACTCCCGAGCGTTTGTGAAATCTGCATCACCTGTTCCTGGAAAATACAAACACCGAGGGAGTCACCGAGAATCTTCTGGAGCGCCGGATGCGCGAATATGATTTCTTCCTCTCCGCGCAGCCGCTTCACAAACAATTCTTTCGATCCGTACTCCGCAGCGCCTGGGCGGATTAGAGCCAATGCTTGCGCTATTTCTTCCAGTGTCCGCGCTTTCATCGTGCGCAAAAGTCCGCGCATGGCCGGCGACTCGATCTGGAATACTCCCATCGTTCGTCCGGCGGCAATCACATCGCACGTCGCAGGATCGTTTTCCGGTATGGCGTCAAAATCAATCTCGCGTGCCTTTGGACACGGCGTCGATCCATCCGGCGCAACGTTGTTCTTCTCCTGAACCTCCTTTACTTCCTTTACCTCCTGAACTTCTTTTTTCTCGATGTTGTCGAGCGCGAGCGACATCGTCGTGAAACCGCGCTGGCCGAGCAAATCCATCTTGATCAGTCCGAGCGCTTCGATGGCGTTCATATCGTACTGCGTGACGACGATGCCTTTTGTGGCGCGCTCCAATGGCGTCAGCCGCGTCAGTGGCCGCGCGGAAATCACCGTTCCGCACGGATGAATGCCCAAATGGCGTGGCGCGTCGTCGAGGCGTAACGCTACTTGCAGGATTGTTTTCCATGGCTCGTCGTCGATTGGCAAGTCACGGCATTCCGGCAGCGCGCGAATGGCTTGCAAGATTTCGCGCACCGGACGGTGCGGCAGCCGTTTCGTGAAGCGGTCCACTTCACCCGGTGGCACGCCAAACACTTTTGCCACTTCGCGCACGGCCAGCCGCGCGCGCATGGTGATAAAACTGGCGATCATTGCCACGCGGGGTCCTTGCCGGGCCCCCGCCACATGTTCTTCGCCCCAGTGTTCGTAGACGTAGTCGAGCAGCTCGTCGCGACGCGCGCCGCAGATATCAATGTCAATGTCCGGGCAGTCGCCGCGCTGCGCGTTCAAAAACCGTTCGAAGTAAAGACCCCAGCGCAGCGGACACACGCGTGAAATTCCCAGGCAATACGTCACCATCGAACTAGCCGCTGACCCGCGCGCCACCGCGGGAATCCCGCGCCGCCGCGCTTCTTCCACGATGTCCAATACAAGCAAGAAATAAGGCGACAGGCTCCACTTCCTGATAACTTCCAGTTCGCTAATCAGCCGCGAACGTACTTCCGGTGTAACTGAGGGATAGCGTTTGCGCGCGCCATCGAAACTTACTTTCTCTAAATAGGAATCCGGCGTCTCGCCTTCCGGAACGGTACACTCCGGAAAGATCAGCTTTCCCAGCTCGAGTTGCAAGTTGCAGCGGTCAGCGATTTCCAATGTTGCTTGTAGCAACTCTGGGTGATCGGGAAAAAGTTTTTGCATTTCTGTTGCAGGCTTGAACCATGCTTCACCAGTGGTAATTTCCGGCGGCGCCACCGTCGTCAACAGTCCGCCGGTGCGAATGGCGTTCACCACGCGGTGATGCAGATGCTCGTCTGGCCGCAAAAAATGAACGTTGTTCGTCGCCACCAGCGGCCCGCCGAGTTCGCGGCCGAGGCGTTCGGCTTCGCGCAATGCGCGCCCATCCCCCGGCGAGAGGTGCTGCACTTCGATATAAAGGCGGTCGCCGAAAACTTCTTTGAGTTGAGCGTAGCAAGCTGCGCCACTACAAGAGATCTCATCAAGCGATCTTGCCAGCAACGGACATAGCGCGATGACGCCGCGGCTGTGCTCTGCCAATTCCTGAATGGTCACTGGCCGACCATCGGTTTCAGCCGGATTCATGTTTTGTGACAATTTTGTTGTGCCTAAATGCCGCAGCGTCACGAGTTGGCACAAGTTGCTGTAGCCTTCCATGTCCGCGGCCAACAGCACCAGCTGCATGCTCGGGAAGTTCTGTGTTTTGTGGAAAGAAGTGGCGAGTGGCGAGTGACGAGTGGCGAGTTCCGGCAAGCGAGAAACGTCCAATGCTACGCCGACAATCGGTTTTATTTTCGCGTCCTGCGCTAACTTGTAAAACTGCACGGCCGCATACAAACCGTTCGTATCCGTCAGCGCCACGGCCGGCATTTTCTGCTCGACCGCTGCCGCGATAATTTCTTCCGGCGACGCTACCCCCCGTAGAAACGAATAGTGGCTATGACAGTGCAAATGTACGAACACGGTTGCCCCGGCTTGGAAAGGGAAGAAGGCACGCCCGCTTTTTGGCAGGCATGCTTGTTCATTCGCATCAGGTAGGGAAGGGGAAAAACTCAGCAAACTATCGCCACAAAATAAACTGGCGCGACAAACCAACTACCGCGACAAGCAGGGCGTGGAGAGGACCAGGCCGTTGGGTTTGGTGGCGTAATGTTCGCGGAGCTCGAGGCCTTTGCCGTAGAAGACGGAGTTCCAGCCGTAGCGGCCGCGGACGGAATCGAGGCCGCGGTTCAGGTACCAGCGGCGGTTGGCGTTGGTGTCAAAGAGTTCGTGCTGGCGTTTGTCGGTTTCGAGGTTGTGCACACTGACGCCGGCGAGGCGGACGGCCACGCGGCGAGTGAATAATTTGGCAAACAGGTCTTTTGCGGCGGCGAGCAGTTCGCGCTCGTCGTTGGTTGGTTTGCTGATGCGCACGGTCTGATGCGCCGAAAAATGATCGACGTAGCGGATACGCAAGCCGATGGTGCGCGCCTGCTTGCCGTATTCGCGCAGGGTTGAGCCGATACGCTCGCTGAGATACTCGATCAGGCCGCCGAGAAATTCCGTGTCAATGGTGCCGCCTTCGATCGTGGTCTCGCGGGAAACGGATTTTGGCGTGGAGGGCAGCAGCACTTCGCGGCCATCGAGGCCGCGGGCGCGCTCCCAGATTTGCAGGCCGGTGACTTCGCCGAAAGCGGCTTGCAGAGCGGGTTTGGGCACCTGGCGCAGTTGGCCGATGGTGGCAATGCCGCGCTCGGCCAGCGCTCCGGCGTGGACGTGACCGATGCCGTGGAGTTTTTCCACGGGGAGCGGTGTCAGGAAAGTTTCTTCTTCGTCGGGGGCGATCATGCGAAAGCCGCGCGGGCGCTCCAGCCGCGAAGCGATGGAGGCGACCACTTTGGTGCGCGCCGCGCCGACGGAAACGCTCAAGCCTGTGCGGGCGCTGATCTCCGCCTGCAAACGGCGCAGCGTGGTTTCGTAATCGGGGTAGAGGCGCTCGGTGCCGGCAAAGTCGAGGTAGAAGTCGTCCAGCGCGGCGGTTTCCACCGCGGGCGTGTAGGTTTCGAGGATGCGGCGCACGCGCTCGGCAAAATCGGCGTAGTGCTCGTACTGCCCGGGGACGACGATGGCTTGCGGGCAGACGCGCAGCGCTTCGCGGAAGCCCATCGCCGTTTTTACGCCGAGAAACTTCGCTTCGTAGCTCGCCGAAGCCACACAGCCGCGCCCCACCAGCACGGGCTTGCCGCGCAGCTTGGGATTCAGCACCTGCTCGACGGATGCGAAAAACGCGTCCACGTCCACGTGCACAATGTTGGGAATTCGAGCGCTCTTTGTACGGGCGCAGCAAGCTGCGCCACTACAAGAGAGAGTCTTCTCCTCACGGGTTCGGCAAAGTCCCAGCCAGGCCCAGGCGGACCAAGGACTTTTCTCCGCCGTCGTTTCGGCTTCGGGCGTTTCGGAAGAATCCGCGGGGCTGAAGCCTCGCGCTACAGTTTCTTGCTGCGCGCCCGTCTCTTGATGTGGGTCGGAAGATGCCGCGCGATCCTTTTCCTCGGCGGTTGCTTGAATTACATTGATGGCCTCGATGGCGGGGGTGGTGAATACGTTTTCGACACAGACGTCCATGACGGCTCCTGATAGGAAGCGGGACGCATATACTTTCCCGAGCGGTACAACCCGAAACGGAGCGCGCTTTCTGTGCGCGTTGGCATCCCGGTCGTTTCTACCGGGACGGCCCGGATGGGTCTTCGGGATCGAGGGATCGTCTTGCAAGTCGACCCCCCACCCCGCTTACGGCTCGGAACTTTCAACGGGCGGCGGCCGACTCGTGAGAGCCTTGTCGGCAATGGAGGCGGCGCGCCACCCGTTTCCCGTTTCCTCTACCACCCCGCACTATAGGCGAATAAAAAGCGAAAGTCAAGCTTGATCTCTCGCACTTATACCTTCTGCAAAAGACACCACTACTCTCGGAAAAAATAGGCGCGGTTATTGCCGTCGTATTTGCCGGAGCGCAGGCAACAACGCTTGAAATCGGCGACCGGAGCCACACGGACACAAGTCGTTGCGCCCGAGTTTTTCAACGAGCTTTTTCTCACCGTGAACCACTTGGGTCCCGCGCTTCACTTTGGTTTCGGAAGGATAGCCCTTCCGGCGCTTACTGCTGCGCTCGAAAGCAGTTTTGTTCGTTGAAGTGTTCGTTTCGCATGACAAGCCTCCTGTAGAAATTGAAAAATGGAATACAAATTGGTTCTGCACCCTCCCTAAACGGAAGGGTGCAGTCCTTCTCTCACTCATTCAGCTTCGGTTCGTCGGAAGCTGTGGAGGTAACCTTTGCAGCTTCGGATTCCATCTCCCGGAACTTTGCCGCACTGACAAAGCCGACACTGCGCCCCGGCTTTCTCGTGGTCAGGAACCAGGCGATCTCTTCCATCTCCGTTTTGCTGGCCAGGCGTTTGTCTTCGTACCAACTGCACTCACTCACCGGAAAACGGATCTCGCGCTCGATATAGAAGTGACGGCAGAAGACTTCTTCTTCCGTGGCGCGAAAGCCCTTAATGATGTGTGCACGACTGCACGTCCGGCACAGCGTGTCGGAGCTCTGCGGAGTTCCCCCTTTGACTTTGATGGTGACCATACTTTTCTCTTTTCTAAAGAAGCGCTTCAGCTCTTCGGGCTTTGCTCGTGGCGCGCAGGCACATCGTGAAGGCCACACCAGAAGCGGTGACTCGCGCGAATGTTGTAATTCGCACGACAATGCGGCACACACTTGGCCGCGCAACGCCCAGAATTATTTAAAATGTCGCCGGAAGAGAAGTGGCTAGCGGAAGAGAGCAGACGACGCCCATTCGCTGCCGCGACTAGGTCGCTCCGGCAACGCCGCAAAACGGCCATGAATCAACCGTTGCATGGGTCGTAGTCCTCCTTTAGGACAGCGCCACGATGCCATAGAAAGTGTGCAAGGAAAAATAGAAAAAATTAATCGCAATCAGGAAGAGTATAAGCGCGCAAAATGCCTTTTCGCTCCGGTCGCCCGGCTAGCTTCCGAGCTGCTTCAGAAGGCACTCTCACTCTCCGAGGAAGAACGTGCCGAACTGGCTGGCTCGTTCATCGAGAGCCTCGACGCCACGGTCGACGAAGCCGTCGAGGCTGCATGGAATCAAGAGATTGCCCGCCGCATCGAGGATCTGGACTCCGGCAAAGCGAAGACCATTCCCTGGAAAGAAGTTCGATCACGGATTTCCTCTAAACTCACGCATGGCAAGTAAGAAAGTTGAGTTCCACGAAGAGGCGGTTATGGAATCCGAAGCTGCCTTGGAGTGGTATCTGGGACGCAGCGTTTTGGCCGCGTCCAAATTTGATGAGGCTCTCAGCCGCGCCATGGACATGATTGTTGAAGCGCCTCACCGTTGGCCACGAGCAGTCACGGCACTCGAAGATTTCTTCTTCAGCGGTTTCCGTTTGCAATCGTCTATCGCGAGCTTCCGGCGATAATCCAGGTGGTGGCGATCGCGCACGCTCGCCGCAAACGCGGATATTGGAAGCAACGCCGCTGAGCTCGCGCGGAACGTCAGCGAGAAATCCTGCAGCAACATCGTTGGGGAACTCGGTGCCCGTGGTCACGCCGTACATTTTTCCGATCTCGTAGGAGCCGACGGCGTAGACTTTTTTCCCGAGAAATGGAGGAAGGGTAAGCAAGTCATGCAAAAATCCGGCGCGAAATAAATAATATTGATTGCCCTGAAACTCGTTTTGGCCGTAGGCGCCGAGCCGACTCGGCCCGCCAAGGAAGAATTGAGGAACTCCCGTGCTGGTGTTGCCGAAGGTGGTGCCGCCTTCGCTCTCGACGAAAAGCGATGCGCGGCGCGCAATGGGCTGAAAAAATCCCAATTTCACGTCCATGGACGGAAATGCACCGTTGGCACCCGGACTTTGGTCGAACCAGCGGAAATTCGTTTCCGCGCTGAAACCACGGCGGGGAATCACGGGATCGTCGGTGTGGTCGAGTAGATAGCGCAGGCGCGTCTGCCCCACGCGGCCAACTACGGCGGGAATCTCCGGTGAGCCGAGGCGGAGCTTGGTATTCAGCGAGCCAACTTCGTAGCCAACGCGCAATTCGCTGAAGCGCCCGAAGCTGTATCCGATGTCGCCGCCAATATTGATGCGATAGATGCGGTAGTCGGCCAGCGGATCGTTCTTTGCATAGATTTGAAACGTGGTGTCGCTGGCGTCGGCGTGCGGCGCAAAAAACCAGCGGCTCTCCGCGCGGAACGGCCGGAACAATTCCGTCTGGATGCCGTAGGTATTGCCGAGCAGCACATCGGTTCGCCATTCCGAGCGGAAGCCGGCCACGTCCATAAACGTCAAGCGAGTCCCGGTGGTGAAATCCACGTTGCCGCTCTGTGAGCCATCCATTTCAAACGCCGTCTGGAGCATGGGCGGCGCATAATTTTTCTCCACCACTTGAACGAGCAGCCCGGTTTGGCCATTTTTTTCGATGAGGCGGTAGCCGGCGGAATCGTAGCGGCCGACTCCGGTCAGCCGCGTCAGTACTTCGTCCAGTTTTGCGGGATCGATGGGTTTGCTCTGGAAGCGTTTCACGTAGCGAGTGACGTCCGTCGCCTCGTGCGCGTTTGTTCCTTGGACCTCGATGAATTGCGGCGTGGGAACATCGTTGCGCTTCCGTGCCTCGCGCACTTGCTGGTGCGCTTGCCAATCGGCATCGTCGAGAGCAAACGCTTCGAGCAGTCGCGCGCGCGCATTTGCGGCCTGGTAGCCGCGCTGCATGATTTGAGCGCTTTTGGCGTAGTCCACGGTGTTGTATTCCGAGAGCGGCACGGAAACGACCGCGTCCGCCTGTGCCAGGCTGCGCAGCTCGTTTTCTTCAAGCACTACACGCACGGAATTATTCAGCACGCCGAACACGGACTGGATGTCCTTGGCTTCGACGGGCGCCTTTTCCAGGTGCACGGCAATGACGATTTCCGCGCCCATTTGCCGCACGACATCGGTCGGCAGGTTGCTGAGAAGTCCGCCATCCACAAAGACAGCTTTGCCATCGTGAACGGGCGAAAATGCTCCCGGAATCGACATCGTCGCGCGCAGCGCCACCGCGAGCGATCCATCTTTGAAAACGTACGGCTTGCGGCTAACGAGGTCTGTGGCCACGCAGCGGAACGGAACAGGCAGGGCATCGAAAGAAGTCACCTCGTCGTACGGCAGCGTCACACGGTCAATCAGCAAGCCGATCTGGTGCCCAGCGTTCAATCCCGCGGGCAAGGTCAAGCCGCCGCGCAGGCCGAAAATGAGCGAGTTCGGATACGCCCGCTGATCCTCCTTCCTGCGGAACGCCAGGTCTTCATAGGGAGTGCGGTCGCTCAGAATTTTCCGCCAGTCCATGCCATCAATGAGAGTTTTCAATTCGTCGGGACTCATTCCCGTGGCGTAGAATCCGCCGACGAGGCCACCCATGCTGGTTCCGGCAACGTAATCGACTGGGATGTGGTGCTCCTCGAACCATTTCAGGACGCCAATGTGCGCGAGTCCCATGGCGCCGCCGCCTTCGAGCGCCACACCGATTTTGGGGTGCGGCCGCGGCGCGGGATTCTGCTGTGCTCGCAAGGACAGCGGCAGTAGAAGTAACAATAAAATGAAAACAATGCGGCGCATGCAGGCCTCCTCAGGGGTCGATCAAAATCGCTCGATTCGCAAATGTTTAATGAGTTTGGCGCAGCGTGGAGATTCCAGCAAGCGAGAAAGGAAGATTCAGGAACCCTTGTTTTCCTGGAGGATATTACCTCCATCGATGACCAGAACTTGCCCGGTAATGTAGGAAGCTTCCGGCGAAGCGAGGAAGCAAACCGCGGCGGCGACTTCGTCGGGCGTGCCGGCGCGGCCGAGCGGCGTACGCAGCGCTGCGATTTTTTCGGAATCGGTTGATGAGCCTGTGGAAATCCAGCCGGGAGCGACGCCGTTGATGGTAATCCCATCGCCGGCCGTTTCGATCGCTACGGCGCGCATCATGCCGTCCATCGCCGCCTTGGCCGCGCCGTACGCCGCTGAGCCGCGATTGCTGACCAGCGGCCCCGTCACTGAGGTGACATTTACGATTCGGCCGTACTTTTGCTGGGTCATGCCGGGCAGGACGGCGCGGGTCATGCGGAAAGCGGTGTGCAGTGTAATCGCAATCTGGTTTTGCCACTCTGCGAAGGAGGTCTCGCTCAGAGGCTTGCTATCGGTTGGCCGCCCCGTTTGCGACATGCCCGCGTTGTTCACCAGAATGTCGATGCGGCCTGCGCGAGAGAGGACAGCATCAACAAATCTTTGGACGTCGGTTTCGACCGTGAGATCGGCAATAAAGGAGAGCACGCCTTCGCCGCCGGCGTCGAGTTCGCGGGCGCGAGTGTGGATGCGATCAGTGGTTGATGTAATCACCACGCGCACGCCAGCAGCATGCAGCCGTCGTGCGACAGCGAAGCCGATGCCCTCGACGCTTCCCGCGCCGGTAATTACCGCTGTCTGTTTGTTCAAGGGTAGGGTCATGAGGATGCCCGCAAAGGAATCATACATGGTTGAAGGAAAATTCCCATTCAGCTGGAAAGGCGAGATTCCATCGAAGAGCCGGCTGCGACGGGCTATAATCTCCGTTGCGAAGTGCCCAAGGGGACGATGAAGAGCGCAATGAAAAAAGATAAAGAGCTCGGAATGGGCAGCGATATCACGCGCAGGGATTTTCTGAACGGCGTGGCCATGGGCGCTGGCGCGACGCTTCTCGGGGGGACAGTGAGAGCGAATACGCTGCTTGCCGCGGCCGTCCTCGATGAATTTGCTCCGGAAAAAGCGCCGGATTATTATCCGCCCGCGCGCATGGGCATGCGTGGAAATCATGACGGTACATTTGCCTTTGCGCATCGCTTGCGGGATGGCGAAGGCGCGGATTCGTTTGGAGAGCCGGTAAATACTGGCGAGAGCTACGACCTAGTCGTCGTGGGCGGAGGCATCAGTGGATTGGCCGCCGCGTATTTCTTCCGCAATGGCGCAGGGAAAAACGCGCGCATTCTCATTCTCGACAATCACGACGATTTCGGCGGACATGCCAAGCGCAACGAATTTCGCGCTGGCGGACGCATGGTGTTGAGTTACGGTGGAACGCAGTCCATCGAGAGCCCGGGAAAATATAGCGATGTTGCAAAAGCGCTGATTGCGGATATCGGCGTGAAAACAGAAAAGTTTTACAAAGCCTACGATGCGAAACTCTATTCGAAGATGGGCACGGCGGCGTTCTTCGATAAAGGAACGTTCGGAGAAGACCGCTTGGTTACGGGCATGAATGCCACGCCATGGCCGGAATTCCTTGCCAAAGCGCCACTCTCCGATGCGGTGCGAAAAGACATCGCCCGCGTCTACACTGAGAAAAAAGACTATTTGGCCGGAAAATCAGTGGAAGAGAAAATCATACGGCTCAACAAAATCAGTTACGCGGAATATTTGACGAAGCACTGCAAGCTGATACCGGACGCCCTGCCGTTTTTCCAGACGTTTACGCACGATCTCTTTTGCATTGGCATTGAATCGGTCCCGGCCATGGCCTGCTACGAAGCGGGAGACGACTACGGTTCGTTCACCTACCCTGGATTTCAGAGCCTGGGATTGCCGGAAGGCGGCAAGGAAGAACCCTACATTTTTCATTTTCCGGACGGGAACGCCTCGCTTGCCAGACTGCTGGTGCGATCGTTAATCCCTGAGGCCATTCCGGGTTGGACGATGGAGGACGTCGTCACGGCAAAGGCCGATTACAGCAAGCTCGACGAAGCTGGCGGCGCGTTGCGGATCCGGTTGAACAGTACGGTCGTCCATGTGCAGCATGCGAACGTCATGAAGGAAGTACAAATTGCCTACGTGCGGGGCGGAAAGCTGCAAACGGTGGCCGCGAAAAACTGTGTGCTGGCCTGCTATAACGGCATGATTCCTTACCTTTGTCCCGAACTGCCGGAAGAGCAAAAGGAGTCGCTGTCGTACCTGGTAAAAATGCCGCTCGTGTATTCCCACGTGGCGCTGCGCAACTGGACCTCGTTTGCGAAACTGAATGTTCACCAGATCGTCGCGCCGGGTGGCTATCACACCTACACGGCGCTGGATTTTCCTGTGAGCCTTGGGCAGTACCGCTTTCCGGGCAATCCAGAAGAGCCAGCGGTTCTCTTCATGCTGCGAACTCCATGCAAGCCCGGGCTGCCGCAGCGCGACCAGAACCGGGCCGGGCGCGCCGAACTCTTGCAGACGCCCTTTTCGAAATTCGAGAGGAACATCCGCAACCAACTGGGCCGCATGCTCGGTGGAGCAGGTTTCGACGCGGCGAAAGACATCGAAGGCATCACCGTCAACCGCTGGGCGCACGGCTACGCCTTCGCCCCGAATCCGCTATTCGATCCCGTCTGGAAAGAAGAAGAGAAGCCCTGGGTGATCGGCCGGAAGCCGTTCGGCCGGATCGCCATCGCCAACTCCGATGCCGGCGCAAGCGCCTACACGGATGTGGCCATCGATCAGGCCTGGCGCGCCGTCAGCGAACTTCGGCGCGGCTAGCTGCATGCGCGGCCTGAAAAATGAGCATGCGGCCATTCACGGAGAAGTGTGTTACTGTCCTTAAGTAGACTCCCGAAGTAGAATTGCCTGGATTCGGTGAAGGGTGTGTTTCGAGGTTCCTCCTCCACTGATTTCGGCCAATTTCAGGCTAACGTCTCGTAGCATCTGGGAAGCGGCCCTTCACCAAGATCCTGCGCTCGTGGTGCTTCGAAGAGTACAGGGAGATTCAAGATGAAGAGTTTATTTGTGGGCAATATGAGCTTCCAGACTTCGGAAGCCGAATTGCGCGAGCTGTTTGCACCGTTCGGCCAGGTCACGCGCGTACACATGGCCATGGATCGGGAAACCGGCCGCGCGCGCGGTTTCGCTTTTATCGAAATGCCGAATGACGCGGAAGCAGCCGCAGCCATGACCGCCCTCGATGGAAAAGAAGTTGGCGGGCGCAATTTGAAGGTGAATGAAGCGCGGCCGAAGGGCGAAGGCGGCCCGCCACGGGGTCCGCGGAATTTTGGCGGACCGGGCGGAGGAAGCGGCGGGGGACGCGGCAAGGGCGGCGGGCGCGACCGCTTCTCAAACGAAGATTACCGTGAGTCGGCGCGGCAACCGCGCGAGCCACGCTGGTAGTTTTCCTTTTCCATGGATGGGCTGGACGGCCAGGGACCAGGGCCCTCGCCGCACTCTGCTGTGAGGAGAGGCTTATGACTACAACATTCCAGAAACGCCAGAAAGAAATGAAGCGTATCGAGAAGCGCAAAATGAAGGAAGAGAAGCGCGCCCAGCGCAAACTCGACAAGCCACCGGCCAGCGAAGTTACCTACGATCCCGCGTCCGATCCGACCATCGATTGGAACCACAGTAACGAGATTAGCTCACAAGAGTAATTTCTACTGGCCTCAGACTAAGTCTTACCGGCGGATTTTCTTCGCTTCTTCGCAGGCGGGAGGGGCAGCCCTGTTTTGGCAATCTTCCCGGAATGAATGCGCAATCCACTCCGGCTTCTGTATAATTTTCCTCCAGCAGGCGAGACCCAACGTTTACGGAGCTTTTCGCTTTTCTTGGCGAAGAGGAAAGTCATGCAGCCAGCTCGGCGAATTTTTTGTGCGCTCATTTTATTTGCGGTAGTGGGGGCTTTTTTGAGCGTTCCTGCCGCGTCCGCCCATGCGATTCTCCTGGAATCAAACCCCGCGCTGAAAAGCGCGGTAACGGGGCCGGACGTTCCCATCAAGCTGCGATTCAACGTGCGCATCGATACGCTTCGGTCCCGTTTGACGCTCATCCACCCGGACGGCTCCGCGCAAACGCTCGAAATCAGCAAGCAGACTCCTGCGGACACGCTCTCCGCGGAGGCTACCGGCCTGGCCGCGGGAACATACCGCCTCCGCTGGCAAGTGCTGGCTTCCGACGGTCACATCACCCGCGGTGAAATTCCTTTCACCGTCGCGCCGTCCTGACCGAATTCATGGCCCGCCTACTTCAAGTCTTCGGCTTCCTCTCCGTCTTGTTTCGTGGCGCCACACTCACGTTTCAGTCGCTCACCATTGGCGGCATTGTTTTTCTGATTTGCGTCGTTCGCCGAGCCAATGAGGATTCGGCCGCGCTTCAGCAAGTCTGTCTGCGTTGGATTCGAGGCTCGGCCATCGCGCTGGCCTCGATGCAGGTTTCCTACGTTGTAGCGAATTCACTGATCCTCAGGCAATCCGCAGAAATGCCCCTTCGCGAAGTCCTCGGCGCAAATTTTGTTCTAGCGGGTCTCATCGGCATCGCAGCGGCATGTACTATCATGGTCCTCACTTCTACAACGCGCTCAAGCAGCTACTTCGATCTGCTTCTTCCCGCCACCGTGATCATCGCCTCCTCGGTCATGACCAGTCATTCCATGGCGCGCCTGGGCTATCGAGCGACGCTGGTTGCTTTCACCGCGCTGCATCAAGCAGCGACCGCCGCATGGCTTGGCGGCTTGCCGTATCTATTGATTGCTATTCGGCGAGCGCCTACTCCGGAATTTGCCAGGCATCTCAGCGCCAGGTTTTCGCAACTCGCGCTCGTGAGCGTTGCCGTGCTTGCTTTGGCGGGCTTGGTGCTGGGCTTCGCTTATGTTGGCTCGTTCAGAGCGATCTACGGAACTTCCTACGGCGCGATGGTCGCTACCAAAGCGCTGCTCTTCGGTATTCTCTTGTTTCTCGGCGCGCTTAATTTTCAACTCGTTCGCCGCGGACCGGCCAGCTCCATCCTTGCCAGCCTCAAGCGCTTCGGCGAAGCTGAACTTGGCATTGGCATCACGGTGATTCTGACCGCCGCTTCACTTACGTCGCTCCCGCCCGCCGCGGATCTCATTCACGACCGCGTCACCGGCACTGAAATTATTGCCCGCATGTCGCCTCAGTCGCCACGATTTGCCAGCCCTTCCGTGCAGGAACTGCCCGAGGACGCTTATGTCGCGCAGAAAAGAGCCTTCGAAGTAGGTTCGCTCTCTACGGAATCCTACGTTCCCGGTCAGACTGGGACACGCCCGAACACTCCCGCGGAAAAAGCCTGGTCCGAGTACAACCATCATTGGGCGGGCATCGTTGTTCTCTCGATGGGATTGTTGGCGCTCGCGGCTCAGGCAGGAAAAGCTTCCTGGGCGCGTAATTGGCCGCTGGCCTTTTTCGGCCTCTCGGCATTTCTCTTTCTTCGAAGCGATCCCGAAACCTGGCCGCTTGGCCCCGTCGGCTTCTGGGCGACTCTTGCGGATCCTGAAGTCCTGCTGCATCGTTTTTTTGCCGTGCTTGTCATTGCCCTGGCTGTCTTCGAGTGGCGCGTGCAGACGGGTCGCGTGGCTTCCGGCCGTGCAAGGCTGGCCTTTCCGGTCCTCATCGCCATTTCCGGCGCTTTGCTTCTCACTCATTCGCATAGCCTCGGAAATCTCAAGGAAGAAGTCCTCGCTGAGCTGAGTCATATCCCGCTCGCGATTCTAGCCGTGACCGCAGGCTGGTCACGGTGGCTGGAGCTGCGCCTCCCTTCCGAGAATCAAACGCGTAGCGTGATGGCCCGTCTCTGGCCACTTTGTATCGCTCTAATCGGCGTGGTCCTGCTCAACTATCGGGAAATGTGATTCGGCGCGAGCAATCTGAGGAAGGGAATTGGTGGAAGAAATTCTGGTTCCGGGACGTGGACTCGAACCACGATACTCAGCTCCAAAGGCTGATGTCCTACCGATTAGACGATCCCGGAACCGGTCCAATTAGTGTAGCAGAGGCCCGCAAATGCGCCCAAGCCTCTCCAAACCTAGGACTTTCCGCGTATCGCGAAACCTTTTCAACGACTTCCGCGTAGAATGGGCAGGGGATACGCACGCATGAAACGCCGGGTTATGCTCCGAGAGCCAATCGGTGTGGCCCTGGAGACCCTGCGCGCCCACAAAATGCGCTCCTTCCTGATGCTCCTGGGCATCATCCTGTCGGTTTCCACGCTCATTGTAGTTATTGCCTTGATCTCCGGCGTGAATCGCTACATCGCTGACCGCGTCGCCAACATGGGCTCCAACGTTTTTCTGTTGACTCGCTTCCCCATCATTACCGACGTCGACGAGTACGTGAAGGCCAACCGCCGCAACAAAAAGGTTACCTGGGACGACTTCGAATCTCTGCGCGACAATATGAAGTTGCCGCTCCGCGTTGGCGTGGAGCTGCGCGTCGATGGAAAAGTGCGCGCCGGCTCGCATGCTCTCAACGACACCAATATCCGCGGCGTCACCGCCAACATGGTGGACATCGACATCGTCACACCGCGCGACGGCCGCTACATCTCCGAGGGTGACGATCAAAGCCGGGCCCAGGTCGCTATGATTGGCAACGACCTGGCCATTCAGCTTTTCCCCGGCCTTGATCCCATTGGCCACGAACTCCTGATTGATGGCCGGCCTTTCCTGATTGTCGGCATCGCGAAAACGATCGGCACGGCCTTCGGTCAATCGCAAGACAATTTTGCCTACATCCCAATCCAGACTTATTTCAAGATGTATGGAACCAACGAGACCATCTGGCTAAATATTCAGGCGCGCGGCGCTGAGTGGATGGAACAAACCCAGGACGAAGCACGGGCCATGATGCGCGCGCGTCGGCACCTTTCCCCCAACGAAAAGGATAACTTCGGCATTTTCGACCAGGCCACGCTCATGGAATTGTGGAAGAATTTGACCGGCGCGATTGCTACAGCCATGGTCGGCGTCGTTTCCGTCTTCCTGGTCATCGGCGGCGTGGTCATCATGAACGTGATGCTCGCCACCGTCACCGAGCGGACGCGCGAAATCGGCATCCGCAAGGCTCTCGGCGCCCGCCACGACGACATTCTCTTGCAATTCCTGCTCGAAGCTACGGTCATGGCCGCCGTGGGCGGCGCTATTGGCATCGGCTTGGCCTACGGAATCGCAGCCCTTGCCACCGCAATGTCCGTCCCCATGCACGTTTCCCTCTCCGCCGTTCTGCTCGCGGAAGTGATCTCCGCTGCTGTTGGTGTATTCTTCGGTGTCTATCCGGCGCGCCGGGCCGCGGCTCTGCAGCCCATCGAAGCCTTACGCCAGGAAGTGTGAGAGCCATGCATATTCCCGTGCGCATGAACATCGGCGAGAACGCTCAAATGGCGCTGACCACTCTGCGCGAGAATAAGATGCGCTCCTTTCTCACCGTTCTCGGCGTGGTCATCGGCATTACCGCCGTTCTTACCGTGGTCTCCATTCTCGTCGGCGTCTACGGTGATGTGAACGCCTATTTGTCTGACTATGGTTCGGAAACCCTCTTCATCTTCCGCTTCGATCCCGGTATCCACGCCGGCAGGCTCAGTCCGGACGAACGAGCGCGCAAACCGCTCACCTTGGAAGACGCCGAGGCCATCGGACAATTGTGTCCCGCGGTGCGCGCGGTCACCGCCAGTCTCTATCCACGATGGACAGATGAAGGTCCGGGCACCGGGCCGGTCACGGCCCGTTATCTCAGCAAGGAAGTTTCGGGAATCGACTACAACGGGACGCTTCCTTCCAACGAAGAAGTTTTCAATTCCAGGCCGAAAATCGGGCGGTTCTTCAGCGACGCGGAAAACATGCATCGCGCCGACGTCGCCGTCATCGGCCCCGATATCGCCAAGACCCTTTACCCGGATATGGAGCCGCTCGGGAAACCCATCCAGATCAGCGGTGTTTCGTACGAAGTTATCGGCGTTCTTGAGCCGCGCAAGGGCCAGCTCGTCAAGGATCAATCCGCGGACAAAGCCGTGATGGTCCCTTATCGCACCTATCACAAGCACATCCCGCAGGACGACGAAAACATGATCGGCGCCGTCGCTTACCCGGGCCGTATGTCGGAAGCGGAAGACCAGATCCGCGGCGTCTTGCGGCGCCGCAGAAACGTGCCCTACAGCAAGCCCGATAACTTTGGCATTTCCAGCGCCCAGCAGATTGCTGATCAATTCCGTCAAATCACGGCGTCCGTTGCGGGCCTCATATTCGCCATAAGTTCCATCGGACTTCTCGTGGGCGGCGTCGGCGTGATGAACATCATGCTGATGTCCGTCACGCAGCGTACGCGCGAGATCGGCGTGCGCAAAGCCATCGGCGCGCGCCGCCGCGACGTCATCTGGCAGTTCCTCACCGAAGCCATGGTGCTCACCGGCGCGGGAGGTGTCATTGGCGTGTTGCTCGGCGGCGGCATCAGCCTGCTGATCAATCTGGCGGTCCCCACCCTGCCCTCGTCCATACCTCTCTGGGCCATCGTGCTCGCCGTGGGCGTCTCCATGGGCGTCGGCCTTGTCTTCGGCATGTACCCCGCCATCAAAGCCGCCCGCCTCGATCCCGTCGAAGCCCTCCGCTACGAGTAAGCTATTTGTGTTAGTAACCTTCGGAATGAATTCCCAGCAGGGAAGCACCGCCCCCAGCTAGAAAAGCAGTCAACGCTTCGCGATGCAGCTGATGAGCTTGGTTCAAAAGCGCGGTAAATTCCGTCCGCCCGCGAAGCGAATCCAGCCAAGGGTCGCGCAACATTGCCTGATGGCAGAAAAATCCGTTATCGATGGCGCGGGACAGGATCTCCAGGGCTTGGGTTTCCTGACGTAAGTAGGCGAGTTGCCGCCCCAGATAATACATTCCCTCCGGATCACGGAATGTGGCCTGCATCAGCTCTTCGCTGACCGCAAGGCTTTCCTCGCGCTTGCCCTCTAGGAGCGTACGCAAGGACGTTAGGTAGAGTTTTCCGAGGCGCCAGGGCTTGTCCTGTTCTCGTTGCAGCAGCATGGACACGGCCTCGTCAACACGTCCGGTCATGCCCAGAACCAGCGCCGTTCCATACCCGTAGTCGCCCCCGGAGTTTTCAAGCGCGCGCTCATAGTCTCCCAGCATGAAGTATGTGTGCATTAGGCTCGTCGGAATCAGCGGATCCAGCCGCCGGGCTTCCTGGTGAGCTACCAACGCTGGTCGCAACAGCCCGCAGTAGCGGCATACGTGTCCCAGCCCGGCGAAAAGTTCAGCATCGCTTCTTCGTTGTTGGGCCCTACTCAGAAGCCGCCTCAGAGCATTCAGCGGGCGGCCCTGGTCTATCTGAACATGTGTATATAAATTGTGCGCGAGCGTTAAATTGGGATTCAGCCGCAGCGCCGTCTGAAACGCCTCATCGGCTGCGCCCAAGCCCTCGAGCGAGCCCAGCCTGTACTTATCGCAGAGCCACCGAGCACGGCCAAGCCTCGCCCACGCTGCCGCGTACGATGGGTCCAAGCCTACGCAATGCTCATACATCTCGATGGCGCCCGGAAGATTTTCCCATTGCCTGCTGAATTCGTTCGCCTGCAAATAAAGCTGATAGACTGTGGGGCTCGCAGGGCGGTCCTGTCGCAGCGACTGATGCTCCTGCGCCGTCAGCGACGGCAGGAGGGACTCCACGACGCGGCCTACCAGATCGTCATGGAGTTCGAGGAGTTCGCGATTAGTGGCCCGCGAAGAGTGTGACCAGAGGAGCGTTCCGCTCGGCACCTCAATGAGCTGGGTGGTAATCCGCAGCCGTTCACCTACACTGAGCAGCGCTCCCGTCAGCACCACATCGACTTCCGCCTCCTTGGCGATTTTCTGGAGATCGGGAGCATCTGCCGAATACCGCGAAGCCGCAACCGAGGAACGCACCACTAGGTTTTCCAGGCCCGCCAGCGATACCGTGATGGCTTCGGGCAGGCTGTAAGCCAAAAATTGTATATCGTCACTTGGCCGCAACATTCGAAAAGGCAGCACAATAATCCGCCGCAGCGGGTGTGCTCGCACCTTCTCCTCAATTCCATCCATCTGCAACGTGGCACGCAAATCTGCCGCCATCGCCTCAGCGCTCGCGTACCTGTCTTGCGGTTCGCGTGATAGCGCGCGATGTACGATCCTGCCCATCGCCGCAATCGCTGGCGACCCGCTCAGCACCGGTGGAGAACCTTGAAGAACCGCATGCGCCATTTCGCCGAAGGTTCCGCCCGCGAACGGCGTCTTGCCGGTGAGCATCTCGTACAGAATCACGCCCAGGGAAAAGAGATCCGAGCGCGCATCCACGGGACGGCCACGGAATTGTTCGGGCGACGCATACCTGGGAGTACCTAGAAAAATTCCTGGAGCTGTCGCGTCGCCAAGAGTTCCCATGGTTTCCTCATTCGAATTCAGAGGAACGTGCTTGGCAATCCCGAAGTCCAGGAGCTTCGTCCCGCCATTGGAAAGCACAATGTTGCCGGGTTTCAGGTCTCGGTGGACGATCCCTATCTTATGAAACGCTTCCAGCGCGGAGAGCAGCGCCAGCGCAATCTGCCCTGCTTCCTGAGCGGGAAGGGAACCGCGCTCGACGCGACGCGCCAGCGATTCGCCCTCAATGAACTCCATCACCAGGACCAGGCGGTCCTGCTCTTCCGCGATGTCGTAAATCCGGCAGGCATTCGGATGAGCTACCTGCGCCGCCGCGCGCGCCTCTTGCCAAAATCGGCGGCGCCGGGAATCGTCCCCGTCAAATTCGCGAATCACCTTGAGCGCTACGACGCGCCCCAGCCGCGAATCCTCCGCCTTGTACACCACTCCCATTCCGCCTTCGCCAACTTTGCAAAGTATGCGGTAGGGACCGATGTGCTCGGGAACTTCAGCCATGGGATGCGTCTGCTGCGCCGCGCCCTAGCTTACTCAACTCACTCGCCTCACGCCACCTTGCTCTCATCCCTCGATATGGCGCATCGCTTCATTTGTGGCGTTCTGCTGCCCCGCGATGTGCGTGAACCATCGGTTTCTGCTAAGTTAGTAAGGTTGTTCGCAGCGCCGGAGAGGTGGCCGAGCGGTTTAAGGCGCACGCTTGGAAAGCGTGTGTAGGTTAACCCCTACCGTGGGTTCGAATCCCACCCTCTCCGCCATATCTTCAAAACCTACGCCAATTAAATAGTTCTTGACTTCTGCTAGGATACTGCTAAGATTGAATTAGAAGGAAGCAGGAGACCGGGGACTATGACACAAACAACAAGAGCGATCTACACACGCAAAAAGGCCGATAAATGGCGGTATCTCCGCATCGAAGGCATCGGCATAAAGGGTAAACACCATGCCCCGGAGACAGGACCATTCTACATCAACGTCCTGATGGGCGGTCAGCCGAAATGGCTCATGCTCAACAAAGACGGAACATTGACTTCGGCGCTGGAATCCGTTGAAGGCCGTCTCGCCAGTTCAATTCCTGAAGCTATCAAATCGGCGGACCTATACGACGAAAAACAGAACGTCAAGAAGACTGCTGAAGCACGCGGCTTAACCATTGTGCCGGAACCCGGCGACGAGAACCGCATCACGTTACGCACCGCTGTTGACCACTATATCGAAGAAAAAGTAGACGCGGGTCGCACTCCTGGCACGATCAGAAGCTACACCACCATTCTGGAAGAATTCTTGAGAATGGTTCCGCCGAATGTCCGATACGTGGACCAGATTGTTGAGACCGAGACCAACAAGGGCATTCCAAAGCGCACCAGTTCGGTGCTCAAGAATTACATGCGTGCTTTGAAAGAAGACGGAGCAAGTGCTCGAACTGTCTCCAACAAAATGGACATCGTCACGTTCATGTTGAAAGAGGCCGGAGTTGAAAAACCGTCCAAACTGGTGACAGTTCCCGATTACGAAGAAGAGGAAGCGATTCCGTACACCAAGCATGATTTGAAAAAGCTTTTTGGGGCTATGGATGAGGACGATAAATTCCTTTTCTGCTTCTTCCTTGATAGCGCCTGCCGTAAAGGTGAAGTGGCACACGCGACCTGGAGCGACGTGTACGACGGAAAATATCACGTTCGGAATAAGACCTACTCGACTGCGGGTAAGAATGCGCAAGAGAAACACTTCACAGTGAAGACGCATGAAGACCGCCGCATACCGTTGCCCAAAGAACTTTTATTGATGATTGAACAACGGAAGAAAACTGCGAAGAGCAAGTGGATATTTCCGAACGCTGCGGGAAACCCGGAGAATGACAACGGATTCATCCGCAGGCTCAAGCGTGCTGCGAAAAAGGCTGGATTGATTTGTGGGCAGTGCCATTCAGAGCTGAAGAAAGCGGATAGGTACGGATTGAACCCACGCTACGAAGATGTGTCATGTTCAAAAGATTGCCAAGTATGCGAACAGCATTACTTGCACCGCCTGCGCAAGACGACAGCTACCATCTGGCACAACGGCACTGAACACTCCAAACCTGTGTCAATTCGCACAATTCAAAAATGGTTGGGCCATAAGAGCCTGGAGACCACGATGATTTATTTGGGTGTGCAGGATAGCGAAGAGCTACAGACTCAAATCAACGCACCAAAATTCTAAACACCACCATAACCAATTTTTGCAGAGACGGCGGGAGTCATCCCGCCTTTCTCTTTGAAACGTTGTTCAATACGCTTCATGATTTTCTTCTGCTCCGGGGTATCACCAGTTGGCAGAAATCGGAACCACTTGGCAAGCAGTTCGTGAGAAGCTTTCTCAACCTGTTCCATCGTCGGGAAATCTGGGCGTTCGTTTTCAGCCATAATCTCGCTCCTGAATCTAATGCCCGATCTTTTTTGACAACTGTGGCGTCATTCCGCCCATCTGTCTGAAACGTAGCGCAACTCTACGCAATATCTTCAACTGTTCCGATGTCGTGGCAATCGAAAAACGATACCAGCGTGCAAGCTTTATTTTGTTTGCCTTCTCAACCTGCTCCATTGTCGGAAAATCTTGTTGGTCGGCCATAAAGGAAATGCTATCGGAACACCCAGGAGATGCGCAAGCGCCTTCCTAATCTTCAGGCGGAAGAGGACAGCAAGGCACGCTCAACGACAAACGGAATGATGTAAAATCAAAACTCGAACTATTTAAGGCGATCAACGACAATGAAATTTTCAGAGCGATATGGGCACGTGCCCGTCCGTTCGGCCCTTCAGATCGATGAGATTGATAATGGCCTGAGAAACAGACTGTGGAATCTGATCTGCATTAAATTTTTCTACAATGCTCCACACGTTCGCGGCGTGACAGCCGATTATCTCCCGATACAACAGGAAGCGTTGGGAACTTTCAAAGACTTATGGCACAACTACTTCAAAAAGCCGACAGACACCATCGACAATTCATATACCGAAACACTGAACATCTTGAAAGAATACATCCTGAAGTGCCGATGGTATGAGGTTTATGACTTGCTTGAATTCTTGGCCGATTCTTACTCTCCCGCCGGGCAGCAACATTTCATTGATTCGGTTAACGCGATACTCAAGGAAGAACTGTCTGGCTATCGCTTCGTGTCCGGGCGCATCGTGCAGATTACCAGCGAGGAAGAAATTGTAGCCATCGAACAAGCACTCGCGTTACCTGATTCATTGAAGCCTGTCAGGGAGCATTTGGCACAATCACTCACGCTTTTAGCCGACAAGAAAGCGCCTGATTACAGGAATTCAATTAAGGAATCGATATCTGCAATCGAATCGTTGAGTAAAATTATCTCAGGTTTACCCAAAGCGACTCTCAGTCCCGCACTCAACGCTGTCGAGAAGAAGACCAAGCTGCATGCCGTCCTCAAAGAGGCATTCCAGAAACTATATAGTTATACAAGCGATGCTCAGGGAATTCGGCATGCGCTGATGGACGAGTCGGCCCTCGACGTAGAGGATGCAAAGTTCATGCTGATTTCGTGCTCTGCATTCGTGAACTACTTGGTGGTAAAAGCTCAGAAGGCGGGGATTGCGGTATGAGTGGATTTCTGCACCGACAACTCTCTGGTGACGTGCAAAGGAAGCAGAGAATATGAGAAAACATCTCACCGCTCATGTCGTTCTTTGCTCCACCGTGATTGTTTTCTTTGCTTCCCTCATCCTCGCAGCCGAACCACAGCAAGCGAGCACGATCTATTTCGATCATGACAGGAATAATTTTACGGCAACTGGAAACTGGATTCCGGCTGACCGGAAGGATAAACCAGCCTACCCTACCGAGACCGAAATTGATTGTTTCCGAACTAGCATGAGTTGCATTGAAGCGACGGCAGACTTCTATATGAACCATCCGCACGTCACGCTTAACTATCTTCAGGTAATCCGGTGGGATAATGACGGAATTATCGCCAGGGATTCGAGTAAAATCTGCATGACAGTTACGATACAGATTATCTTCGCAGAGAAACGCATTTCTTCAACTCATTCGATGAAGCAACTTGATGATAAAACGAAGCAATCGTGCAACTTTTTCGGAGCCGATAAGACACAGGAGGACATTTTTGTTCTGAAGG
>WNFR01000497.1_pt1 | contig 39959 bp, 31 predicted proteins | sample 5400221 | NCBI WGS metagenome assembly WNFR01 (sample SAMN13153357, study PRJNA577476) | soil metagenome | isolation source: 40 cm soil under Madrone tree | place: USA:California | collected 2016-06-14 | reverse complement strand
AAATCTATACGACGCTGCAGATACCGGCGGAGGTCATGAAGCCGGTCAAGACTTGGCATGAACCCACGACATAGTGACGGAATGAAATGACAACCCCTTGCGAACAAAACAGTTCGCTCCGGCGAGCGCGGAAGTTAGGCTAGTCCGCTGCCGAGGCTTGCTTTTTCGCGACGACCGCGTTGATGTCCAGGCCCAGGCCTTTCGCAACGCCCGTGCCGTAAGCCGGATCAGCCTTGTAGAAGTGTTGGATTTGCAGTTCCTGGATCCGCCGCGGGGTCTGGCCCAGGCTTCCGACGATGTTGCTGATCAATCGCGCCTTGGCGTCTGCCGCCATCAACCGGAACAGATCTCCCGGTTGCGAATAGTAATCGCTGTCTGAACGATGATCGTGGCGGGCAACCGTTCCCGTCACTGGCTTTGGCCGCTCCGTGTATTTCAGATCTTGCGTGGGGCCACCAAAGCTGTTCGGCTCGTAGTTCACGGACTTGCCGCCGTTATCGTCGAACCGCGTCATGCCGTCGCGGTTGTACGTGTGATACGGGCACTGCGGCTTGTTCACCGGCAGCGCGTCGTAGTTCACACCCAAACGATAACGATGCGCATCAGGATAGGAAATCAAGCGCGCTTGCAGCATTTTGTCCGGCGAATAGCCCATTCCCGGCACGATGTTGCGCGGTTCGAACGCGGCCTGCTCTACTTCCGCGAAATAATTCACGGGATTGCGGTCCAGCACCAGTTCGCCGACTTCCTGCAGCGGATAATCCTTGTGCGGCCAGACTTTGGTCAGATCGAACGGATTGAGGTGATACGTCTCGGCGTCTTTTTCCGGCATGATCTGAATGGAGACTTTCCACTTCGGGAAGTCTCCTTTGGCGATCGCGTTGAACAAATCGCGTTGCGCGTAGTCCGGATCCTTGCCGCGCATTTCTTCCGCTGACTCTCCGGTAAAATTCTTGATGCCTTGCTTGGTCTTGAAGTGCCATTTCACGTAGAAGAGTTCGTTCTTATCGTTGATCAAGCTGTAGGTGTGGCTGCTAAATCCGTCCATATGCCGGTAGCCGTCCGGTGTTCCGCGATCGGAAAAGAGAATCGTCACCTGGTGCAGCGATTCCGGCGAGAGAGACCAGAAGTCCCACATCATCGTGGGCGATTTCAAATTTGTTTCCGGATCGCGCTTCTGCGTGTGAATAAAATCACCAAACTTCAGTGGATCACGAATAAAAAACACCGGCGTGTTGTTGCCGGTCATGTCCCAGTTGCCTTCTTCGGTGTAAAATTTTAGCGCGAAGCCGCGCGGATCGCGCTCCGTGTCCGCGGAGCCTTTTTCGCCGCCGACCGTCGAGAACCGAATGAACGTTGGCGTCTTTTTTCCGACGGAATTGAACAACTTCGCGGTCGTATATTTCGTAATCTCTTTGCTCGTGCACACGAAGTGTCCGTGCGCGCCGGAACCCTTGGCGTGAACCACGCGTTCCGGAATGCGCTCGCGGTTGAAGTGCGCCATTTTTTCGAACAAAAGATAATCTTCAAAAACGACCGGCCCGCGTGGTCCCACAGTAAGCGAATTCTGGTTATCGCCCACGGGACGCCCCGCGTCCGTTGTCATTGTGTGTTTCTTTTCCTCAGCCATTTTTCCTCCCGATCTTTCGCAGCTGAATGAACCCCAGTTCACCAGCAGACTCAAATAGTAGTCCCCGTCAGACCTATTGTTCCAATACCTACTTCAGATACAATGAATAGGTATTGCCTATATGAAGCTCGTCTCGATCTCTGGCCTCTTGGTCACAAAAACGCCGCGCTTGCGAGCGAAGAATCATTTTTTCCGGCGCTGGTCGCTAATTACTGATTACTGATCGATCTTTTTCCTTATGGAACTACATCAACTTCGCTATTTCTGTGCAGTCGCCGACACCGGCAGCTTCTCCCGCGCCGCCGAGCACTCCCACGTGTCACAGCCGTCTCTATCACAGCAGATTTTGAAGCTGGAAGCCGAGCTTGGCGCTCGCCTGTTCGATCGCCTCGGCCGGTCGGTTCGTCTCACCGACGTCGGCAAGGCTTTTCTGCCTCGCGCGCTGTCGGTCCTGCGTGAACTGGAAGCCGCTCGGGGCGACGTCGTCGAAAGCAAGGAATCCGTCTCAGGGCAAGTCGCCGTCGGAGTGATCCCTACCGTTGCGCCGTATTTTCTTCCCCCCGTTCTCGCCGCTTTCGCAAAGCTTTTTCCCAAATCAACAGTTACAGTGGTGGAGGAAATCACTCCCGTCCTGCTCGAACGTCTGCGTGCCGGCAGCATCGATATCGCTATACTTGCGTTGCCGGTGCGCGGACACGAATTTGAAGCCTTACCGCTAATCACCGAACCGCTCCTTGCGGCTCTCCCCAAAAATCATCGCCTTTCGCGAAATAGGACCGTCGCGCTCCGCGAACTTCGCAAAGAGCCTTTCCTTCTACTGCGTGATGGCCATTGTTTCCGCGAAAACGCCGTCGCCGCCTGCGATCGTGCGCGTGTCTCGCCGCAGGTCGTTTTCGAGAGCGGACAATTTTCCAGCTTACTCGGCTTGGTCGGCGCTGGGGTTGGCGTTTCGCTGGTCCCCGCCATGGCCATCGATCGCCGTGCGCAGGTCCGCTTCGTACGCATCTCGGATCCTGCCGCGACTCGCACCATTGGCGCACTGACGCTGCGAGGCCGCTCGCTCACTCGCGCACACCAGGCCTTCCTCTCGAGCCTGCGCCAGACGGCCTGAAACATTTTCATTCGATTTCTTGGCTTCAGAATTTCGACGTACGCGCTGGTGATACACTCCTATCGCCGTCGAGCAGACGTTCGGTGCGCAATGCCTGATCATTCCTTGATTTATCGCGACATCGCTATGGTTTTTGCCGGCGCGTTTATTTGCGGCCTGCTGGCTTGGCGTTTGCGGCAACCCGTTCTGCTCGGTTACGTGCTTGCTGGATTGATTCTAAGTCCGCTGACCCCAGGCCCTCACGTGCATGACGTTCGCGTTTTTGAAACGCTGGCGGAAATTGGCGTCATTCTCTTGATGTTTTCGGTCGGCATAGAATTTTCTATACCCGAACTGCTCAAAGTAAAGTGGGTGGCGCTCCTTGGCGCGCCGCTGGGCATATCTCTTTCTATTGCCATTGGCGCAGGAGTTGGCGCGCTTCTCGGCTGGCCAGTCCTCCAAGGCGTGGCAGTCGGCTGCATCATTTCCGTCGCCAGCACTATGGTCATGATGCGGCTATTGATGGATCGCGGTGAACTCTCCTCCGAATCGGGCCGCGTGATGATCACGCTGACTCTTGTGGAGGACCTCGCAGTAGTGATTCTTACGATTCTACTGCCCAGCCTCAACTCCTCTGAGGCAGGATTTCTGTCAATCGTGTGGAGGATTTGCCGCGCGCTCTTGCTGCTGGTTCCGATTCTCGTAGCCGGATGGAAATTTGTACCTCGCCTTTTGTCAAAAGTGGAGCGCGCGTGCAATGACGAGATTTCTTTGCTCCTCGCGCTGACCATTTGCCTGGTGGTCGCCGCCGTGACGGAATTCATCGGCCTGTCGCTGGCGTTGGGTGCATTCCTGGCCGGACTACTTCTCGGAAGCTCGAGTTTTGTGCATAAACTTGAAAAACAAACGCCCCGCTACGCGATGCTTTTGTCGCTCTCTTTTTCGTCACCATCGGTATGCTCATCGATCCTGTTACATGGCTGTCTTCTTGGTACTTAGTCGCGCTGCTGGTGGCTCTCGTCATTTTCGGCAAGTTTCTGGTCTGGAGCACCATTTCGCGCATTTTCGGTTATTCCTGGGAAACTTCCAAGCGGGTAGGCATCGGTCTTACTCAGATTGGCGAGTTCTCGTTTATTCTTGCGCAAGTTTCGTTGAACGCTGGCTTAATCTCGCGCGAAATCTATAACGCAACGCTTATCGCATCGCTGATCACGATCCTGGCGAACGCTACCTTCTTCAAATTTCTCAAGATTTCACCTGCTCCGTGCCGGAAGTCCGCCAGCTAGCCCGCCCCACCCTCTTGTCGAACCTTATCGCCGGAAGAGCGATCGCCGGAAGAGCGCGCACAAATAGTCGCCTCTATAAGCAACCCATTTTGCGTGCAAGAAATCTGTGTAGTTACGTTCTGTCTTTGTGAGGCCACAACATGCCAATCCTGGAACGCTCCGTGCGAGCGCTTGGGTACCCGTCTGCGCTGATCGCATTTCTTTTCGCCAATGCTTTTTTCTATATAAGCCCGGTTGCGTTTGCGCAGGAATCCACGCATTCTCTCGGCTGGGTAGTCATTTCCGTGCCTGACTATCACGCTCTTCGCGTAAAAGCTTTTCCTGCGGAGCGCGAGCCCGAACCGCCGCCCGTAGACGCCACGCTCACTCGCGTGGATTACGACCTTCACGTCGATTCGGATTTCGCTTCCGGCACTGCCACGCTCACCGTTGACGTCCTGAAAAATGGCTGGGTGCGCGTGCCAGTCCCCTCCGGGCTTTTTGTCCGCGAAGCCAAGTTGGACGGCAAGCCGTTGTCCCTCACTTCGCGTGCCGATTCGAAGGACGCCAGTCAGCTTTCCGCGCTGCTCTCTCATACTGGCCGCGCCGTAATCACTTTGACGGTTGCGCTTCCCATCGCCGCGACTGCCGGCGAAGAACGAGTCTCGCTCCCCGCAACATTTTCCGGCGTTACGCGCGTGGCCATGGAAATTCCACGCACCGGAGTCGATCTTTCCCTCTACGGCGGACTTTTCTCTGAAACATCTGCTGGCAAGAACCCGGCCAGCGGCACCAAGTGGACCGCCTACGGAAAGGGAGGCGAGCCAATTGTCTTTTCGTGGCGACGCAAAATTGAAGAGCATCACAACGCTTTGCCTCTTCGTATGCACGGAGCGCTAACGCAATTCGTCGGCCTCGGCGAAGATTCCACCTCTATCAGCGCAAACGTCACTCTGGATGTCACGCAGGGCGCAGCCAAAGAAGCGCGCATCGGGCTTCCGGAAAACATCACTATCAATCAGGTTCAGGGGGCGCTGGTCGGCGACTGGGAAATGAAGCCCGGCGAGCTGGTCATCACTTTTCTCGAGCCCGTCGAACAATCCGCCAGTTTTGTAATCACCGGCGAAGCCAACCTGCCGCGCGATGGCCAACTCGATATTCCTTTGCTGCGTTTGCAAAATGTTGAACGGGAGACTGGAGGCGTCGGCGTGGATGTGCTCGGCGCGGGCGAAATCAAAGAAGACACCGTCAAGGCGCAAGGTTTCGAGCGCGCTGATGCCAGTGATCTCGGCGAACCCGTCTCCAGTCGCCAATCGCCCGCGGTGCTTGCTTTTCGCGCGCACTCTAACGACGCCAAATCGCAGCGCTCGTTGCGCCTTGCGGTCTCGCGCTATACGCAGCAAGCCGTGCTAATGGCGAACGTGCAGGAAGCTCGTTACCGCGTGCTCCTCACCAAGGACGGAAAATCTTTGGTCGAAGCCCGCTACGCTTTACGCAACAATCAACGCAGCTTCGTCAAAATTGCTCTGCCTGCGGGCGCTACGCTTTGGAGTGCGTCGCTCGCCGGTAAGCCCATACGCCCCGGTTCCGGCCCCGACGCCAGTCTGCTGCTCCCGCTTTCCAAAGCGCGCTCGGGCGAAGAAGCTCCGGAATTTGTCGTCGAGATCATCTACTTTGCTCCCGGTCCGGCCTGGACCGACAAAGGCCGCCTCAAACTTGCTCTCCCGGCGCTGGATCTTCCGATCTCGCGCACCGGTCTGCAAGTTTTTTATCCGCCGCAGTTCCGCCTATCCACAGAGACTGGTTCGTTCCATTCGCAGGATTACGCCAACCCGCTTTCCGCCGTGCTGCTGGCGGAAAGCGAGGAGCCGGCGGTAGACAGTGTGGTGCCGACCAGTGGTACAGGAATGGAATTCAGGTTCGTCGCGCAGGCCGCTCCTGGTGTAGCAATGGATGAAAGCGCCGGCCTCGCGCAGAAATCCGCTGAAGCCAAACAGGCTGCGCAAACGTTAGTGGATAAGTTCCACGCCAGCGAAAAAGGTTCTCGCGCTTCTGGAATTCTTCCCGTGCGTATCAAGCTTCCCGCTTTCGGTCCTTCTTTGTTTTTAGTTTCGGAACTGACCAGTGAAAATCAGTCTTCGTCCGCTGAATTCAACTATCAGCAGGACAAAAAGGCAGGTGGCAAGTGAAACGTCTGCTCTCGCTCTTGATCGTCTTTGTTCTTGCGCTGCCCTGTTACGCACAGCAAATGCTCGAAGCGCCGCGGCCACTGCCCGGCAACGTTACGCTTTCCCTGGATGAATACAACCGGCTACTGACCCTTGCTAACCGTCCTGGAAAAAAATCAGAAACGCCGCCCGTTCCATACGTTCTGAAACACGCCGATCTGAAATTCCGCGTCGCGAACGACGACGTTCTCGGCTCCATACAATTCGACGGCGAAACTCTCGAATCGCGCTCCGCCAAAGTTCCTCTGCTCTACGGAATGACCGTTCTCGACGCACGGCACGGGGCGAAGCCGCTACCGCTCTTGTTGGAGAACGGTGTGCACACCGCAATTCTTCCCGGCGATTGCGAATTCACTGTCAATCTCGATGCGGGACTTCCGTTGACCATCGAAACCGGCCGTGCGTCTTTCTCTCTTCCCGTTCCGTCTGCTGGAAACGTCCGCCTTTCCTTGACTGTTCCCGGCGAACGAACCAACGTGCAACTCAATCACGGCATCATCACTCATCGTGCCTCCGTCAACGGCAACACCGAAATCGAAGCCACACTTGTGCCTGGTCAAACCGCCAACATTTGGTGGAACACGCGCGAAGTGGTTGCTCCCGCCGTTCCTCGTGAAGTCCGCTTTCTCTCCGACGTCAAGTCGCTCGTCTCCGTCACCGAATCGGATTTGCAGGTCGCAGCTCTCGTAGACCTCAACGTGCTGCAAGGCGAAGCAGATCAGTTCTCCGTTCCTGTTCCTGATGGTTTTGAAGTCACCGGCGTCAACGGCGCTTCACTCGAATCCAGCGAAGTTCAGAACGGAGTTCTGCTGCTCAAAATCGCCACCCACGCCGCAGCCAATCACCAATTCCTGATTTCTCTGCAACGGCCTTTGAACGACGCGAACGCCACTGCGCCGATCCTTGCCTTCAAGGACGCGCAACGCGAAACGGGCGAAATTTTAGTGGAAGGGCAGGGAACTCTTGAACTTGCCGCCAAAGAATCCGGCGGCCTCAAGCGTCTGGACATTAAAGAGGTAAATCCATACCTGCGCGCTCTTTCTCGTTACTCCTTGCAAGCCGCGTTTCGCTATCACCGTCAACCGAAGGAATCACCCGCGCTGGCGCTGGAGTGGACGCGCTTCCCGGATTCCAGCGTCCTGGCCGCCGTTGCAGAACGGGCCACCGTCACGACTCTCGTCACGTCGGAAGGGAAGTCCCTCACTGAAGTTAAGCTGACCATCAAAAATCAGGCGCAGCCTTTCCTGAAAGTCGAACTCCCTACCGGGGCAACTATTCTCAGCGCCGAAGTCTCGGGCCAGAAAGTGAAGCCAGTGCAAGGCGCCGACGGCGATCGCGTTCCGTTACTCCGCGCCGGATTTCGGCCCGCCGGAGCGTACACCGTTTCCTTCGTCTTTCTGCATTCCGGCGCGCCCTTCGCCAAAAAAGGCGATTCCGACATTTCCTTGCCCAAAATGGACGTGCCCATCAACGTCATGGAATGGGAACTTTTTCTACCTGATCGGTTCAAGGTCAAAGCCTTTACAGGAGACGCCATGTCTGCGTCGCTTCTCCCCGCGGAGTATGAAATTTATTCAAACGAACGAACCCGTGGCGATGCAGTTGGCAACTTTCAAGCTGGGATTACCAGCGGAACCGCCGGAGTTGTTGGTGGGGCGCCTATCAGCCGACGCAACGTAGTGTCACTTTCCCTCCTTACTTCAGGGATCGCGCTCTCACCCGGCCAACTCGGAGGCTTCGTTTTCGACCCCTCCGGAGCATCCATTCCAAACGCTCACTTACAAATCCAAAATCTCACTACAGGCGCATCATGGAGCGCGGTCACAACTTCCGATGGCTCCTGGCGAATCGGTGGACTTCCTTCGGGCACATACCAGGTCACGGCAACCGCATCAGGATTTCAAAACGCAGTTCTGAATATTCCCTACGATGCCGCGAATCCCCGTGCGTATCGCGTGGGGCTGAACCTCGGCGCTGCCACCAGTACAGTCACTGTCATGGCGTCCGCCGCAGAGTTGAACACTGAAACCACCATTCCGTCTAAGGACAAGAAACATAAGAAAGAAAACTTGGCAGCTGCACCTCCTCTACCGCCGACAGCGTCAGCCAACGTTTTCAACTTACAGCAGCGGGTAGCCGGTGTGCTTCCTGTTGCTGTGGACGTCCCTCGCGCCGGCACGTCTTACCGCTTCATCCGGCCTCTGGTCGTTAACGAAGAAACCAAACTCAACTTCACTTATAAATCTAAGTAAGGTTAATAAATCTCCCGGTCGCGCTGCGGCTACTTTCTCTAGTTTTTTGCTTTACTGCTAAAGGCAGAGTGGTTCAAACTGAAGTAGAAGTGTGAGGGAGACAATGCGAATGCGCGTACTGCTTTTCGCGCTCTGCATGGTGCCTCTTCTCCCAGCCCGAGCGGCGACATATTATGTAGACGCGGAACACGGCAGTGACTCGAATAACGGCACTTCCCCAATCACTGCCTGGAAATCCATAAACAAACTGAATCAACAGAAATTCGTGCCCGGCGATGCGATTCTCTTCCGGCGTGGCCAGATTTGGAGAGAACAGCTCAATCTCCAATCGTCCGGAGAAGCGCAGCGTCCAATTACGATTGACGCTTATGGAGAGGGCTCGGCGCCTGAAATCAGCGGCGCGGACCTCGCACCGCCTGAAGGTTGGACGGCATGCCAGAGTTGCGGCGCGAACATCTGGCAATCTAACGTCGCTGCTCAACCGAATGTTATTTTGCTGGACGGAAGCAAGGGGACTAAGCGGCCAACAAGCGGTGATGTGAAGTCTCAGGGCGACTGGAACTGGTCTAACGGAACGCTTTACATCTACGCCGCCGATCAGCCAGCCAGAGCATTTCCGAAACGCGGCGTGGAAATCGGCACACGGCTGATCGGGATCAATCTGACTGGAATGTCTTACGTAACGATTAGAAACTTGCGTGTAAGCGGAGCCAACGCCGCTCCATACGCGTTGGGATCAAATATTTGGGGAATTGCCGCCGGAAGGAAAGGCCCGGCCCCGCGCGGCCTGCGCATTGAGAAAAATGAAATTATCAACAGCGCTGGCGATGGAATTCACCTCGAGGGAGTACAGGAAAGCGTGATCGACTCCAACCTGGTTGCGAACAACGAAAATGTCGGTATTCAGATTTACCGGAGCGTGGAGCCGTTTCCGGTGTCGGACGTGACGGTTTCCAACAACGAAGTGCATCACAACCACTTCATCGGCATCAACATGGCAGGCTGCCCAGCGGGGGAGAGTTGCCGTACAGTTCGAAACGAGATGCAGTTGACGGTAACGAAGGTCAAGATTATCGGGAACAAGTCCTACGCCAACGGAGCAGGAATCTACTTACACCAGACGACTGATTCTCTAGTGAGCGGGAACATTTCGCACGATAATACCGACACCACGCGACGCGGGGAGGGGTACGGAGTCGGGTTGTCTGGATCCAGCAACAACATCGTGGAACACAACGAATGTTACGGCGCGACGCACGCGGGAATCGAGCTATCAATCGACATCAGCAAGCCGGCCGTGGGTTCTAGCAACAACACGATTCGTTACAACATTGTTCATGACAATGGGTCGAACGGGTTGATGACGGACTACATGCCGAGCCAGGGAAATCGTTTTGTCTACAACCTCGTTTTCAGCCATCCCGACGGTAGTTGCATTTTCGCCAACAATAAGGGGCATCTGTTTGCGAACAATACGTGTGTAAACAACCGGAACGGGATCTACCTTTATGTGAGCAAGACCACGCCGGAAACCGGAGACATCACGGTGAAGAACAACATCATTGCTAATTCCGGGAAGTATCACTTCGTGATGGAAAGAGGAGTGCAGGGGCCAATCATCTCCGACAGCAATGAATATTTTCCTGACGACGGGAACAAGTTTAATTGGAAGGATTCGGTGACTAACTTCGCGGGATGGAAAGGGAAGAGCGGCGGCGATGCCAAATCAATTGTGGCGGACCCGCGGCTGCGTGCGCAGCTCCCGCAGAAAGCGGAAGATTTTGCGCTGCGAAGTGACTCTCCAGCGATTGGAAGAGGCGAAAATCTTGGTCCTGAATTGGAAGAGGCGCTGAGCGCCCAGGCAGGTCCGCAGGGCGGGTTGCACACTACGAAACAATCCGCCAAGTGGGATCTAGGCGCAGTCCAGCACAACCCCTGAAGAATGGAATCGGCGTTCTAACCAGATCGCAAGTTGCTGTGGAATAGAGTGCGCAGGTGGCCCATGCGCAGACGTCCGACCTTCGAGAGAACGCCGCGTAATCCGGCGCGGTTAAATGCCAGGGTCAAATCGCGCCATTGAGCCCGCAAGAAATGTCTTCCGGCGTCGCTGTAGAATCCGTGCTCGTAACTTCCATCCAGGATTTCCCGGGAAACCGCCAGAAAGTTGCTAAGGATAGATTCCGCCTGTTCCCTTGTTGGAATCGTCCCCCAGCCTGGGCCCGCAAGGTAGATCGGCTTGGCTTCGACTGACGCAATTCGCCCTTCAGAATTAAGACCAATCAATGCCAGCAGCCCTTCGCGCTCCAACTCCGAGTAGATGACACCGGAGGAAAGACTGCCAAGCCCGTAAAAGCAAAAGGCCGGGTACGGCGACGATTGTCGAGCAACGTCGGCGAAGCCGCTGGTGCGGTGGGAATGGCAAGCTGCTATGAGATCGAATCCTGCGCGTGCGAGAGAGTCCATCAGTTTGACGGCGCCAGGGTCTGGGCGGTTGGTGCCCTCTGCGCCGGCATGCAAAAAGGCAACACAGCAAGTGGCGCCCTGAGATTTGAGCAAAGAGAGCGCGGCCTTGCCGCGTTCGATCGTCGCGGGTTCGAGTCCGGCCGATTTCTTCGTCGCACATTCCCGTAATCCGAGCGCGGAACACCAGATGCCGACGCGCGCGGTGTCGCCAAGATTGAGGACGTGCACTGACGGCGGTTCTTCGAGATTTTGGCTAATCCCGAGCGGAACGATGCCGGCAGCTTTGAGCGCACCTTCTGTAGTTGCGACTCCACACGAATCGTAGTCGTAGGTGTGGTTGTTCGCGAGGCTGACGACTTTGCATTTCAGCGCGCGGAGATAATCAAGCGCTTCTTGTGGAGCGTTGAAGGTGTCTCCGAGTGAGGGCTTAGTGCGAGGAGGGAGAGAGCCAACGTTTACTGGGCTCTCAAGGTTGACGAGCGCGAAATCGAGTTCGCCAAACGCATCGACGACCGGCCTGGCCATTTCAGACCAGGTCTGCGCGCCGACGGGCTTCAGCCCGGACGCAGGAAGAAAGTCTCCTGCGATACCGAAGCGTGCCACAACTGCACTTGAAGGGTCGTTCCGGAGCAACATGAATTCGCAATCTCAGTGATTAATTTGACGAAAGAGAGTTCGCGTATGGCAGGGAGGAAATCTCTTCGGGAGAACGGCTTGTATGTCTCGGCTGCGTTTCCGTATTTGGAATTGGAGGCTTGAAGGCCGTGGCAACGAGGACTTGACCGGGCATATTCGGTTTGCGGCGGTCAAAATAGAGCACCATTGAATACAAAACAGGGAACGCCGGAAGCCAGAGAACGGGGTTGCGCAGAAAGAGCTCGCGGATCCGGGCGCTGCCCTGGGAGTTCAAGAGATGGGTGATTGGTTCGCGGCCAGGGCGAAGGCCCGATTGCGTGAACATGCCTGTGATGCGTTGCTCTCCGAAGTATTCGGTTACGAAATATTTTTTGCTGTGCCAGGAACGAAACTCCGCCCCGGAATTTTGTGGAAGCAGGCTGTCAACAGAAATCGCCAGGCGGCCACCGGGTTTTAGGACGCGGAAACACTCATCCAGTGCCTGCTGGGCGTCGCGAAAATGCTCGAAACAGCTCACGCTGACGATGCAATCAAATGAGCTATCTTCGAACGGAAGTTTCTCCGCGAACCCTTGTTGAAAAGTGATGCGACGGTTGTGAAGGCTTCGAGCCGAGTTGAGCGCGTGAGGATCGGGTTCGAGGCCGACGGTGCGCCCGGCATATCGCGCGAACTGGTTGGTCCAATAGCCGTCTCCGCTGCCGATGTCGAGCAGACTGTCCTGCTTTGTGGGCGCGAGTCGACGAAGGAGCTCTCTGAATTCTCTCCGCCGATTCAAAGAACACACGCTCTTTACGGTACTGACAAGCCGCATGAAGGACATGTTTAGCTCTCCCGAAGCATTCTAATCAGAAGACGAGGACTGGTTCGAAGTCCGAGACCGCCGCGACATCAAAATCAAATCCGCTGCGTTCCAGCGAAAGGCTCCAAGGCGAGCCGCAAGCAGCAGCAGGCCCGTCACCGTGGCAAGCGAGGCGATGAGCGACAGCTGCCAGCTGGCGTTCATACAGAACCAGCCCACGATAAGAAGAGCTCCTGTAATCGCGTAAGCGCTGAACGCCACCTGCATTGACGACCAACCTCGTTCGAGCAGCAGGTCATAGAAATGCTGCCGATCACCGGCGAGAGGCGAAACTCGCCTGCGGATACGTCGAAGCACCGCCAGAAAAAAGTCGAGAAGGGGAAGCGCTGCAAAGACCAGCGGCAACAGCCAATGAGTTCCGATGTGGTAGTGGACGCGGTAAAAGTCGAGTGCGAGAAATGCCACCACAAAACCCAGCGTCGTGCTGCCCGAATCCCCCATGAAGATTCTTGCCGGAGGAAAGTTAAACGCAAGAAATCCGAGGCAGGCGCCCAGCAGGATCCACGCCACCAGCCCGCCGGTGTTTAAAGCTGGAATCGAATAGAGCGCCGCGTAACCTAGAGCAATGAATGCGGCGACTCCGCCCGCAAGACCGTCAGCGCCATCCAGGAAATTGAAAGCATTAACGAAGACCGCAACGAACAGGCACGTGAGCACGATATCAAACAAAGGAATTCCGACTAATTTCAGGCCCCACGGCGTTTGGCTGACCAAAACGCCAGCAAATAGCTGAGCGATCAGGCGGAACATCGGAGAAAGGTTCGCCAGGTCGTCCAGAAGGCCGACATACCAGATAACCATAAGCGCCAAACAAATTCCGGTGACGTGCGGAGACCTTCCAAAAGGCGAGAGCATAAGCGATATGACAATCGCAAGTCCGATCGCGATGCCTCCAACACGAGGGATCGGGATAGTGTGAATTTTCAGATGCCCAGGGAGGTCGTGAACCCCTAGATGCGCCGCCATGTAACGGACCAGCGGCAAGAAGCCGGCACAAATCAGAAACGCAACGACACCTGCCAAATAGCTGTGTGTGGAGATCGCAGTCAACATAGAGTTTGCTTGTCCTTGGGTTAGTTCCGGTGATTCGTTCAGCTTCGCTCGGAAAGAGTTGTGGGCACTGGATGCTCCTGTGGGTGGAGGGCACTCGTCGAAGTCATTTCTTGAAGCAAAAGGTCGTACGTGTGCGAAAGGGAATTCCATCCGCAATGCTGCTCAGCGTAAATTCTGCCTGCGCGGCCCATCGCTTCAGCTTGGGGGCCGCCGGCAAGCGCTCCAATGGAGGTCGCGAGGCTGTCGATTCCCGAATCCAGCGGTTCTTCGATGATGCCGCACTGCGCCTCTGCAATGACCCTGGCGGTTTCTCCTGTGGCCAGCGCAAAAATTGGACGGCCGCAAGCCATGTACATGAAAATTTTTGAGGAGAGCAACCAACGAGAGAACGGCCCGGGCTTTACGAGCGCCAGACAAAAATCGGAGCTTGCGATGAGCCCTGGCATCTCGCGGCGCGAGGGCGCTCGCAGAAATAGAGCATTACTCAGGCCGCGCTGGGTAGCGGCTGTTTGCAATCCCTGTGCCGCAGAGCCGCCGGCTGCAAATACGACGCGAATGTCGCGATGCGACTGGAGCTTTTCGAGCAGTGTTAACGCATGATCGGCGCCGTGATATGCGCTTAGCGTTCCAAGATAGACGCCCACGCGTAGTCCAGACTTTTTCAACCTTTCGATATACTCATTTGTCGCGTCGGGCGTGAACAGGTCCGTATCAACACCGTTGGGTATGACGGACGCTTTCGCTGGGGCGATCCCGTGTTCGACGAGATCCTTTTTCATTCCTTGTGACACGACTACCAAGTGCCGCGCGTGGCGATAGAGAAAACTTTCCAGAGCAAAAGCCGCTTTCTGAACACCAGAATTTTGAAGATAACCGAGAGCGATCGCCGCCTCCGGCCACAGATCGCGCGCCTCAAGCACAAAGGGAACCTGAAAACGGCTGGCGGCAAGCCAAGCCGACAAACCAATCGTCAGTGGCGGAGAAGTGCAAACGATCACGTCAGGCTTGGCCAAGAACATGGCACGTGTGGCGCTTGCAAACAAAAAAGAGAAATAATTTGCAAGCCGCGGCAGCGTTTGTTTGCTATGAGATGGGAACATTGCGACTCGTATTACATCGATGCCGTCGTTGTTTTCGCGCCACGCCAATTTCCAGGCCTTCTTGCGATAGGCTGGATGAAGCTTTCCATCCGGATAATTGGGCAGACCAGTCAGGACCGAAACTTGATGGCCCGCAGCGATCAGGCGGCGGCCAAGTTCCAGAATGCGAATGCCGCCGATCTCGGTTTCGGGCGGAAAATATTGAGAAAGGAAGAGGATGCGCATTGGTTGGCGCCTACCAGCCGATCCCGGTATAACCGTTTCCGGAGTTTTTGACCTGACGCAGCCCCACGAGGTCAATGATCTTTTTCCCGTGTTCGCCGATCAGAAATTGTTCGATCTGGGGATCTCCCGCGCAGACAACGACGACCTCGGCTTCTGCAAGAGCCTTCTGAAGGTCGGGCCTGAGATGCGTAAGCAGGTGCGGAAGGGTCATATCGAGAAACTGCTTATTGCGGCCGAAGAGATATTCAGGCTGCACGATGCGATCGAAAATCGTGACTTCAAGGCCTTTGCCTATCAAGTGCTCCGCTAAGAGAACCGCCGGACTGTTACGCACATCATCGGTCCCTTCTTTGAAACCCAAACCGACCAGACACACCTTGCGTTTGCCGGTTTCAAGAACCATGCGCGCGGCGCGCATCAAATGCACATCGTTACTGGGCATCAAGCTGTTTAGGAGCGGTGTGTTCACGTCCAGACTCTTTGCCAAATAAGTGAGCGCGCTCACATCCTTCGGAAGACAGGAGCCGCCAAATGAAAATCCCGGCATCAGATACCGCGCCGATGTATTCAGTTGCGTGTCTTGAACGAAGACTTCCATGACTCGTTGACCGTCTATAGAAAGGTCTCTGCAAATAGCTCCAACTTCATTTGCAAACACGACCTTTGCTGCATGGTAGGCATTGCTGGCGTATTTCAGCATCTCCGCTTCTTCAAATTTAAGTTCGAAGATTGGCGCACGGATCCCCAAGGACGACCACAAATCGCGCAGCGGGTTCTTTGGTTTCAATCCATTTCCACCGATGATCACGTAGGGGGGCTCATGAAAATCGCGGACGGAGCAGCCTTCGCGAAGAAATTCAGGATTGAAATAGATTGAAAAATCCTTGCCCGGCTCGAGCTCTGAGCTTTCTCGCAAAACAGGAAGTGCGACGGATGCGGTGGTGCCCGGCAGCACGGTGCTGCGGACCACGACGGTGTGGAACCGCCGATGTTTCTTCAAGGACTGGCCGATTTCCGCGAGAACCGATCGCAGCGCGTCGAGCTCTACGTCTCCATTTCTTCGCGGTGGCGTTCCCACGGTTATAAAGGAAATGTCCGAGCGGCTCACGGCGTCGTCCACCGATTGCGTCACACACAGCTTTCCTTTGCGGACGCTAGTGGAGACCATCTCGCGAAGTCCGGGTTCGGCAACTGTCGGCTCACCGTTTCTCAGCAGCTCGATCTTGTCGGGGTTTACGTCCACCCCGATCACATGATGTCCATGAGATGCAAAGCACGCCGCCGTGACGCATCCGACGTACCCCATTCCGAAAACCGCGAGATTTGCCATTGCAGAGATACCCTCCGTGGAAGTTGAACTGTTGGTTTGTGACAAAGTACAAGTGGCAGCGAGCGGCTGAGGGCGTGCCGCGCGTAACCAAGCAAAAGAATATTCTTCAGGCGGCTGTTGCCGCAGGCTGAATGATCAGAGGAATTTTGCCGCCGGCACGAACGATTGGCGCATCAACAAGAGTGGACGTCACCGTAAAGCTTGGCCCCAGAATCTTTTGAAGATTCTTCTGGATGCCCATCAAGTCGTCGTATGCGCTCGGCCGGCTGGCAACTCCGCGGATCAGCAAGTGTCCCGGCCGCTCGTGAACGAGTTGGCAAAAGCGCAGGGCTGTCGCGCCCTTTAACGATTGGTTGAGAGCACGCGGCGAGAACAAACGGCCATCTGGACAACGAAGCGTATCGCTATCCCTGGTAATCGTCGGACGAACGACAGGGAATTGCCGTCTGCAAGTGCAGGATTGTTGGGGCTGCCAGCAGCCGCGGTCTCCGATGCGATAGCGGATCAATGGCATTGCGTCATTAATGAATCCCGTCCAGACCAGATATCCCTCCTCGTCATCTTTCACGGGCTGATCGTTTTCATTCAGGATTTCGAGGTACGCGTAGTCGGGAACCGCGTGCATCTGTCCCTTTTCACATTGCGTAAGCAAGCCGGCATATTCCGTATTGCCGTAAAGATCAAACGCAGTCGCACCGAATGCTTTTTCAATGTTTTCTCTGAGGAAAGGATAAAGCGGCTCACCGTCGGTAAAGACAGTCTGCATCGGAATCGTGGTTCCAGTGCGAAGCACGAAATCCGCGAGGATACCTAGAACGGAAGGAAACCCTTCGAGCACTTTTCCCTTATTGCGGCGAAGGAAAGCGATGTAGTGCGGAGCATTGGTTTCCGAGAGGTGAAAGATGCTCATCAGCGTCTGGCGCTCAAGATAGTTGTTGGTCCAAAAAGGAGGCTCCTCCCGTTCTGGAGGAACAACGCGGCTGCCAAATAACGTGACGCGCGGAGTGCGCGCTTTCACTCCCGCCCAAGCCCATTGGCGCATACGAAATGCCCAGTGCCGGCGAGCGACGCGCTCGCTGTACGCCACTTTCAAACTCGCACCCGTGGTGCCAGTGGTGCCGACGCGAATGCACTCGTGCGCAGGCAGCGTACTGGAGATGAGCCGGTCACTGTTCTGCCGGACAACTTCCCGCGTAAGAACCGGATACTTGCGCAAGTCATCGGGAGACCTGAAGGCCACTCGCTCATAATCGGAGTAGAACGGCACGGTTTGGCGCGCATACTCGACGATTCGTTGAATCGAGTTCAGCTGAAATCGTGCAATCTCTTCGGCGGACCATTTTTCATGGCGGCGTAACTCTCTAAGGTAGGAGTACATTCCCGGAGCATAGCGATTGCGTGTTAAGAACCATCCGCGGGCGCTCGTGAGAAAGTTCTGTACCGAATATGGCATTCGGTCATAGGCGCGTTGCAACGCCGGTCCTCTCGCGCGAAGTTGTGCTTCGATCATGGTTCCTCCTGGGTTTGTCGGGCGTATCGCTAAGAATCACGGGCTCGGTTGTTCCGACGTAAGCCAAAACTAGAGCTGGCGAAAACTGATCAACTGAATTTCTTTACGCAGGGCGAGTTCACGCAACCTCTTGTTCGTAAGAATGCCGATTTCAACCTCGCGTTGCTCTGCGATCGAATCTGTGCTGGAAAAATCACTTTCCAAAAATCCGGGATGGCACCACATTTCGTAGGAACCGCCTGGCAGGTGTTCAAACGTATTCTGCCAAGCCGTGGGAAGCGCGGATAACTTTCCGCTGTATGACGGATGAAACGTCACTCCCGCGTCAGGAAGTTGGAGATCGCGGAAGACTACCGATTGCAGAAATTCCAAATAGGACTTCGCAGCCAGCCGGCGGTAGAACGGGCCGATGTGCGGGCCTCCCCAGCGCCCGTTCGAAGGCCAGTATTGTTTGCGAGGCGCGCGTGCGCGGCGAATGCCCTCGGAGACGATCGCATTGTGAAAAGCGCGTGCAGCCGAAGGGTACATGTGAATACGATGATGCGAGTCAGCGTGCGTAGGTATCAGTCCGTATGACTTCATCAGCCGAATTTGCGCGCGAAACTCCGCTTCGATCTCTCCCGCGGAAATTTGCAGACGGAGCAACTTTTTGGCCAGAGTTCCGCACGAATAAAACTGACCTGCGCTGTTTACGAGCGTCGGAACTTGCTCCTTCGGAAGTACGGGCGTGCCCTGCGTGAGGTTCAGATGGATGCCGATGCCAAGGCCGGGCGCATCATCGGCGCGTGAGATGGCATATTCGGTCGCCGCCTGATTGACCATGAGTGAGGTACTGGTCAGGATTCCCTTCTCATGGGTCAGAAGGATTCCATCCGTGATTCCCTTGCTCAGCCCAAAGTCATCCGCGTTGATGATCAGCCGCTTCTCCATTTGCGATTTCTCCGAGGTCAAGACGCTTCGCCCAGGACTTTCTTGTAGAATCTGAGCAACTTGTGCGATTCATATCTGTTGTTGTATTGACTGACGACAACTCTTCTGGCCGCTTGTCCCATCCGCGCCGTCTCTTCGGGATTTCTGAGCAAGCGTTCCAGCGCGTCCGCCAGAGAGTTGACGTCGCCTGGTTTCACCAGTAGTCCAAAATTCTTTCCCTTAAAGAAGGGCCGGATTGGCGGCAAGTCACTGCACACCACCGGAATACCACAGGCCCAGGATTCGAAAACCTTAACGGGGATGTTGTTGCGAAATTTTGGAATCTCCAGAAGCGGACAAACGGAAATGCGGGCGCGGCTGAGGGTTTCCGCCATTATTGCGTGATCAATGCGACCTTCCAGTACGACGTTCTTAGAGAGTCCCATGCTCCGGATATGGCTCTGAATCTTGATGCGATCGACTGCGCTGTCCGCGTAGCCGAACAGCAACAATTTTGGGTCCAATCCGCGCGACTGCAACTCGCGCAGCGCCGACAGTAGTACGAAGGTGCCGGCACGCTCCGACAATCCCCCCCGATAGACGAGATCAAATTGCTTATTCGTCGATTCCGGTGAAGGGAAAAAGTCCAAATTGGGAAGGTTATAGAAAACCATCTTGCGGCTTGTTCCCACACGCGCTGTCGCTCGCAAAGTGCCAGAGTCCGCCGCGATGAAACCGTCGAACACACGAGCAGCTAAGCGCTCGACAGAAGCAACGACTTTACTGGCGGTCTGGCGAAGCGCAGACGGCAAATACGCCTTCGTTAGCATCATCGAAGCATGGTCTTCCTGCGTGTCGTACACCACTTTTTTCCCAGCCCACCATTTCAACAGCAACCCTGCAGGAATCATCTCCGGGTTATGCACGTGGTAGAGCTGTGCAGGATGACGCACAGCCCTGAAAGCCATCCCGACGGCCAGCAGAATTCGCGTAACCCTGGTCTGTCTCCGCGGTATCGAAACAAAATTGACGGGTTGTTGCATCTGATCGAGGCCATGCGCACCGATCAGCGTCAGTCTGCACCCGTGCTTCGTCAGGGGAAGCATCTCCATAATGTAGGTTCGCGGATCGAGACGATCCTGGACGGGCGACAGGTGGCAGATGGACAGAACCCCAGAGCGCCGACGTCCAGGCCCGACGAACGCCTCAGTCCCGTCCATCACAGAATTTACATTCGTTGGCAGCGTTGTTGTGGACATGTGAAAAGGTTTCCCTTAGAGATGACTGAACTAACTTGGCGCTACCACCGCTTCGCCCGTCCCGGCAAGTGAGTCCGTTGCCGGACGAAACGATGCTTGCAGCGTGTCCCGCGATATAAATTCGCGAAGCACGAAGGGCAGGCTGAGCAGAAAGAAAAACAGGCGATCGTTGTTCATTTCTCCCGAAACGGAAACGTCCATCGCTCCGAGCACAAGCAAGGAAAGCACCGTTCGTTCCAGCGCGAGGTAGCGGGGATTGCGCTCGCGAAGAAGGTGTAACAATTCGTCGAAAGAACAGAACGCAAAAATAAGAAACGCGATTACGGCGAACACTCCGAGCTCGGCGCCCAGTTCCAGCAGCAGATTGTGGGGAAAATTGTAAGTAAGCGGATTCGGCGTGACATAGCGGTATCCCTGAACGCCGACTCCGAAAAGCGGATGATCGAGAAACGTCTGCAGCCCGAAGCGCATGAGATCAGTTCGAGTGCCGAACGCATCATGAGGCCGGGTAAGCGAGGCCAGATATTGAATCGACGCCGCTGGAATATTGACAAAGGGAAGCGCTGCGATTCCGCATCCCAACATAATTCCAAAGTCCACGGCCAGCCGGCGGCAAAACAAAATACTCAGGCCCAGGCAAACCGCGGTGGCAACGTTTGCAAGTCGCCCGCCAGAACCAACCAGAGCGACGGCCAGCACTCCGATTAACGGATAAAAAAGGATGCGTCGTCCGAGCGAGAGTTTGGGAAACCAGAGCGTCCAGATAACGATTAGAGCCAGGCCAGCGCAGAACCCGAGGGCGGTTGTTTCTCCGCTCGGAGCGACCAAACGATCTTCTCCACCGAGCATGAAAAATGAGTTGATTGACATCAAGATCGCGCCGATAACCAGCGTGGCGAGAAACCTTTCAAGCTTTACGCGCGAATTGACGAGGATGAACGGAGAAATCGCGCCTAGCAGCGTCAAGAAAACAAAGCGCAGAGTCTTGTCGAGACCAGCGGCGAGACTCGGCGTGTAGGATAGACTCATAAACATTAGAAACAGAATTGGGACATACCACAGAAACGCTCGTGGAAGTTTTAATTCCGTTTCCGTGAACGCCAATCGAATCACGATGGCGAGAATCATCAATACAGCGACAGAGACAGTGAGGTCCACCGGGCTCGATTCAAGCCGCGCGTCACCTTTGAAAAACCCGATCACATAGAAGATTGCAACCGCAATTTCGACATGTCGCAGCAACAAGCAGCCCACGATCGCAACCACCGCGGCGGCAAGAAGCAAATAAGCCGGCTGTATCGCTGCAAAGACCCGAAAGATCTTTGGTTCAATCCGCGTTACGAAGGGGACTACGATCGTCAGCGCAAAGCTACCTGCGACGCAAAAGACCAGAACAGCAAGTCTTATAGCTCTGCTACTCCATTTCGAAACTGAGGCCGAAGAGGCGTCTAACGCGTGCTGATCGGCCGCGGAGATTCGTTGAGTTGTGAATAATGCTGGCATTGGAATCTGTTACACGCCGCTCAGGCAGTGACGAAGCGTGCGGCCTGCTCCTAACAATCGCGCGCGCCAAACCAGTAAAAGCAGCGCACCATACGTCAGTACTCCAAAGAACAGTCGTGCCGCAGCGACCACATCTGTCTTGAAAAACAGGGTTACAGCTGCCATCGCTCCGCCTGCGAGTAAGCAGGGCAACAATAGGTTGGAAGAAAGCCGCAGTTTCAGCTTCGAAAGAATCCACAGGTATTGGAGAATCAGCGCTGCGTCAGCGATGAAGAGTGCCCATGCCGCGCCCGTCGGGCCCCATAGTTTGCCAAGGAGCAACGTCAAAACGCCCAGCAAAACGAGAGCGTAAGCTTGCGCGCGCTGCCGTTCCCGAACCCGATTGATTGCGATCAGGAATCCATGCCCAAGAAAACCGTCTACAACAGAGAGTAAGATCCGGTATGCAAGGATTCGTAATACAAGCGTGCTCGACTGAAAACGCGAACCGAGCAGGGCGCAAATCTCTGGCGCGAAAATCGAGATGGCAATCGCCGCAGGCACGCAGAGGAGCACGATCAGGTCCAACAGCGACTCGCGGAGCTCGAGCAGTTCCGTGTTCCGGTCGGTTTCAAACAGCCGCGTCCATAGGGGCAGGACCGCGCCACTCATCGCGTAGCTCCATTGCGGGACGATATCCGACAAAACGAATGCTGCAGAAAAAATGCCCACCATATTTTCGGGCGCTACCAATCCAAAGCAGACGATAGACAGCCGTGTGTAGCTTACTTGCGTGATGTTGTAGCAGAAGAACGGCCATGCCGACCTGATCAGACGGCGAAAAGTTCTTGTTCCTGTGAAACGCAATGACGGCCACAGGTCGCGTAACTGCCACAGCCTCACGCAGAGCACGCAAAGGCTGCGGAACATTCCCAGGATGAGGAAGGTCACAACGGACAGGTGCAGCACAATCACAAGCGCTGACAGCGTGATGAGTGCAACTGTGCCAATCACCGAACCGGAAAGGATTTGTCGCGAACGCAAATTCGCCGTGAGCATCGCCGAACATAAGATCGCTGTACCTTCCAGGTTGTTCAGCACAAGACCGGCGCAAATCGCGGCAGCGCGAGGGTGCCCCGTCAAAAGTGCAAACAGCAAACCTGCGATTTCGACTACGGCGAAAGCAGCGGTCGTCAAAAGGGAGAGAGACAGAATCGCTGGCCCTTCGGCAGAATTCGCCGCCACGGCGCGAGCAGTGTAGCGTGTGAGGCCGAGATCGCTGACTGCGTTGACCAGGAATCCTACCGCGATGGCAGTGCTATAAAGACCAAAGCCGTTCGGTCCCAAATAGTGGATCAGGAAAAATCCTGCCAGCAAACTGCCGATGCGCAGCGCGCCCAGGTCCAGCCAGAGCCAAAATGTGTTCTTGCCGAAAATCCCCAGAATTGCCGCGCGTTCCGTGGGAAGGCTGGATTCGCCAGGAGCGGGTTTCTTGACGGTTTCCGATGTAACGGGACCGATGGTGCAATCGTTGACCGACGTTGCCATCTCGAGCTACCGTCCCTTTGACAACAGAAAACTGCCGATGGCGAGGTGCTGCAATCCTGAAATGTCAAAGACGCGGAGCGCGTCCTTGGGCGAACACACAACCGGTTCTCCGTGCAGGTTATAGGACGTGTTCAGGATAAGAGCTTCGCCGGTCAGTTCGTCAAAATAACTGATCAGCCGGTGATAGTCGGGATTCCAACTTTCGTATACCTCCTGAGGGCGGCCCGTGCCGTCGTAAGGATGAATTGCCGCGGCCATCGCATTGCGTTTTTCCTCGAGGCTGTCAAACGTCATGATCATGTAGGGCGCTGGCATTGGTTTGGGTTTCTTGAAGTACTTTTCGCTGCGTTCGGCAAGCACTGACGGGGCAAATGGCATCCAGAAATCGCGGCATTTAATCATTTCGTTGATCAATTTTACGACGCCAGGCGCGGCGGGGTTTGCAAGAATAGAACGGTTGCCCAAAGCGCGCGCGCCAAACTCCATGCGTCCCTTGAACCGCGCGACGACTTCGCCCTTCGCGAGCAGTTCCGCGACGCGGCGCTCAATATTCTGTTCTTCGTGGACAGTGCTCCGAGATCCAAACTGATAATTCTGCAGAGCCGTTTCAATCTCGTTGTTGCCGTATTCATTGCCGAGATAAAAGTGGCCCAGCGCCGCCGGGGTCTCTGAAAACGATCGTGAATACTGCATCCACGCTGAGCCTATCGCGTTGGTTTCGTCACCGCATGAAGGGAAAACAAACAGTTCTTCAACTTCGGGCAGCTCAAGAATCTTTTGGTTGGCCTTGACGTTCATGAAAACGCCGCCGCCGAGAGCGACCTTGTGAATGCCGGTCTCCGCGACGCACCGCTTTACCCACTCAACCAGAAAACGTTCGACAAACAGTTGGACGCCTCCAGCGATGTGATCGAAGCGCCTCCTTCTTAGAAGCGCGGAGAGATACTCGGCACCGTACGCGAGTGGAGGGCATCCGTTGGTTCGCGTCCAAGTCAAAGGGGCCTTTTCGTCGAACGCGAAAAGCTGTTCAATTTCGCGGCTGATGGTTTGCGTTTCCTTCGCGCGCTCTGCGTATGGGGCCAGGCCCATCAACTTATACTCGTGCTCCATCGGAACCATTCCGGACAGGTACGTTATTTTCGCGTACAACGCGCCGATCGAGTGGCTCTCGTCCACTTCCGCGATCCGTGTAAGAGTTCCCCGGTAACCGATGTTGACCGTCGCGCACACGAGGTCTCCGGCGCCGTCGCACGTGAGCACAAGAACTTTTTCATCCATCCGGCCCCACCCGAAATACGCGGACGCCGCGTGACATTCGTGGTGGTCAACACCTTCTGTCAAAATGGGTCGGATACCGGTGGCGCTTTCCGCTGTCTGCGCGATGCCCGCCCATTTCTGCCGGTTAATCCATTCGGAAACTGTTTCGTTTTTTCGCGCGGCGCCCTTTACTCGCCCAGCGAGACTTGGCGCTCCATTGCCCGCTGACCGCAGAATGTCCTCTCTCCGCCAGTAGCATTCCGAAAGATTCTTGCCACCGAGCGCAAGGCGAAAGCTCGTGTCAAAGCCATGATCAGCTTCGGATTTAGCCGTGATCATCTGTATGGCATTTTTCGGGAAGCCACCCTGGTTCTTGATTCGCGTCAGGCGCTCCTCCTGCAAGGCCATTTTCAGAACGCCATCCTCGACAAGAGCGGCGGCGGAATTATGTCCCGTGTGAACTCCGTAAACTGCCTGCAGCGGAAGAGCTTCGGCGCCTTCCGTTAGCTTGCCTCCCGGAAGGAGAACTGCTTTCGGCACAGCTCGAGTCATCGTCGCCATTGAATTTCCTTTTGGTTGTTTGCCTTTGATTTTTTTGTTTGTTTGATCTTCGTTAATTGAGATTGATGCGGCGGATTAGCCTCGCGAAACGGCAATTCGGGCAGTGCTGTGCTCGTCCCTGGACGCATCTTGTAGGGCCTGCTTGAGCGCATGGCACACAGCAGTGATTTGTGCAGCATCTATCGTCGAGAAGAAGGGAATCGCCAAGCACGCGTCGGAGGCAATTTCCGTTTCTTTCAGTGCTCCGAATGGCGCAATGAATTGCCCTTTCATGTAAGGCTGGCGATGAATTGCGGGAAAATACGCCTGGCAACCTATGCCAGCGGAACGCAGAGATCGCAAAACGCTGTCACGAATGTCCGATCCGTTCTTCGAAGGCACCTGTACGACATAAACGAACCAGCTTCTTTTGCTGCCGTGTATCCGTCTGGGCGTTATAAGGCCGCGAACTCCTTGCAACCGTTCATCGTAAGATGCCGCCGCAGATTGCCTTTTCTCAAGGAGGCTTTCGATGTGCTGCAATTGAGCTGATCCCAGCGCCGCATGAATATCACTCAGGCGGTAGTTGAAGCCGAGACGGGCGTGATCCAACCACTCCGACGCGGAATTCCTTCCTTGATTTCGCATGCTTCGGCACGCTTCGGCGAAGGCGTCATCGTCAGTCACGATCATCCCGCCTTCGCCAGTAGTCATTTGTTTATTCGGATAGAACGCAAAGCAGGCGGCATCGCCAAAGGTACCCGCACGGCGACCGCGATATTCGGCTCCAAGCGCCTCGCAGGCGTCTTCGATCACGGATAATCCGTAGTCTTGTGCGAGGCGTTCGATCGCGTCCATATCGCATGGCATGCCAAAGACATGAACAGGAAGGATGGCCTTCACCCGGCGGCCGGTATCCTTGTTGATGCAATGCCCAGAGGAGTTGTGTTCGCAGCGTTGTGATAGAAAACGATAAATCTGTTCAGGAGAAAGATTGAAGCTGTCCGGTTCGATGTCGAGGAAAACCGGTACCGCTCGTTCGTACAAAATGCAATTTGTGGATGCGACAAAACTGAACGACGACGTGATCACCTCGTCGTCAGGACCAATCCCCAAAGCGCGTACGCACAAGTGGAGCGCCGAAGTGCCGCTGTTAACCGCCACGGCATGCCTGCGTCCAATAAACGAAGCAAATTGCGTTTCAAATTTCGGCACGCTCGGTCCTAAGCTGAGCATTCCGGACCGCAAGACATCCATGACATATTGAACTTCCAAATCGCCCACGTCCGGGCGTGAAAGTGGAATGGAAGGCTTCAATTTGTTCTCCCTGTCGAAACTATGGCTGTGGAAACCGAGGACTCGATATCGAACTGGATATCTTTACGGTTCCTGGCGAACTGCGGAACCATTCGGTTCACATAATCGCGCAATCCCTCGCGGTCGTTTGCGGCAATATACATTTCCAGCTTATTTATCTTGTCGAGTACTTTATCGGACGACGGGTTCCGCTCTGTAATCACCAGGATTTCCTTTATGGCGGTCTGCACAGGATTTTCCCAGTCCTCCCACAACTCCTCTGCAACTTTTTCACCTCGCTGCAGACCGACGAAGTGAATGGAGATGTCTTTGCCCGGCGTTCGCCCTGCCAGCAGGCTCATGCTCTTCGCGAGTTCGTAAATGTTGATTGGTTCTCCCATCTCAAATACAAACGTTTCTCCGCCGCGGCCCAACTCCGCTGCGCGCAAGATAAGGTACACCGCTTCCGGAATCGACATAAAGTATCGCGTCGCGCGTGGATCGGTAACCAGCAGCGGACCGCCTTGTTGAATCTGGTCCCAGAAGAGCCGCAAAACGCTGCCGGTGCTGCCTGCCACGTTCCCAAATCGCACGTTCATGAATCGCGTTACGCCCTGCCGCGCTAAATCCTGCATCAACAATTCCGTGATTCGCTTGGTGCAACCCATGTAATTTCTTGGGTTCACCGCTTTGTCCGAAGAAATGTTTACGAACAATCTGGCACGATTGCGCAGTGCGGCCAAGGCGAGATTGCGGATTCCCAGAACGTTATTCCGAATGCCTTCGCGAGGATGTAGTTCAATCAAACCGACATGCTTGTGAGCCGCAGCGTGAAAAATCACTTCCGGTTGCTCGTCGCGCATGAACTCATCAACAAAGTCCCGGCATGCCAGATCGATCAGCAGCGGCCGCAAAATCAGATCGGGGTAGCGTTCCCGTAATTCCCGGTGAATGTAAAACAGGCTGTTTTCAGACTTGTCGAGGAGTAGCAATGTAGCTGGCGAGCCGGAGGCGACTTGACGCGCAAGCTCCGACCCGATGCTGCCACCTGCTCCGGTAATCAGCACAGATTTGCCGCCGACGATTTTCCGGATTTCTTCCGGCTCGTGCGCAATTTCGTCCCGGTTCAGCAAATCCCTTATGTTCAGCTGGCGAAGGGCTCGCTGCGATACTTGTCCATCAATCAGTTCAGCCAGGGTCGGCAACGTTCGAACCGGCAAACTGGCTTGCCGGCAAACCGCCAAAATGCGACTCATTTGCTGTTGCGTGGCGCTTGGCACGCATATCAGCACTTCGTTCGCATGGCACTCGCGCGCCACGATTTCTAAATCGTTCACTCCGCCTGCAACAGGTACGCCATAAATCGACTGTCCTTGGCGCCGGGGATCGTCATCCAACAGCGCAACGGGTTTTGACAGCGTCGTGTGATCCGACGCAAGTTCCTTTACCAAGCTTGCGCCTGCGTCGCCTGCTCCGATAACGACTGCTCGTTTTTCTTTCCGCCGAGTGCCAAGCCGCAGCGAATCATATACTCGCGCTCCACAGTGCACGGTCATCCAGACACACAACAGCAAAGCGCTATCCAGAACAAATACTGCCGCTGGCAGCCTCATGCCGGATACCACGCGCATGCAGAGGACCAGCAGAATGCTGCCCGTCAAGACTCCTTGGATCACGCGCAAGGCGCTCCCATAACTTGGGTAGCGCAATGACGTCTCCTCCAACCGCGCTCCGAAAATTCCAACGAGCCTTGCAAACAGTACACACGGGAAGCCAAATGTAAGCACGTTCCTGCTCCATTCAGCACCCCGCTCGTCTTGCAACAGAAATACCGCCAGAACGAACGAGCTGACGCCAAGCGCAAGGTCAAGCGCAACAACTATCCCGCGATTCCTTCGTCGCACCTGATGTTTGACCAGCGTTTTCATCGCATCATCCTGTAAATGAACTGCGGAATTGGATAACTTCTTTTATTTAAAATCGCGCCAATCATTCGAACTCTTGCCGCGCGCAGATTCTCCGTGGCACGCCGTGCCGCGTCCCGGTGTGTGGATTCGGATTCCAAAACCAGAATCACGCCATCCGTCATCGCTCCCAGAGCCAACGCGTCCGCGTACTGGTTGGAAGGCGGCGAATCGATTAGCACGTAGTCGAATTGATCGCGCAACTCTGTCAATCGCAATTCCATTTCCAAAGGTGTGCAGTATCTGGACAGATCAGACTTATCCGTGCCGCTGGGCAACAACCACAAATTCGTATCGCCCAGTTGAAGCAAAAAGCTGGAAACTGATCCGGACTGCGTCAGCGCCGACGCCAGTCCGCCCGAGTTGGTTACTCCAAAAAAGCGGTGAAGACCCGGATGGCGAAAATTTGCGTCCACGATGCAGACCCGACCCGCAACCTGCGTCGCCAGCGTGCGGGCCGCGCACACGCAATTCCATGTGCTCCCCACTGCCCGTTCGACGCCGGAAAATACCACACATCTAGCCGCGTCTGACTCTTGCGACAGAAATACGCGTCTCGCGAATTTGAGCGATTCTTCACGCCCCACGCCTTCGATATCAAGGCGAAGGCGCCGGGCACCGGCGTTGGCATCGGCGTTGGATACGTTCGATGGAGACGGCACTTCCTCAAGCCACGTTCGGTCTGTGCCGGTTGAAGCGGCTTCAGGCGGAGGCGCCGGATCCTGAAACAAACTCTGGCTTCTTCCTGTTCGTTGAAGTAATTCAAAAGTTCGGCTCATGATTGTCTCGATAAATTCTGGCGACCGCTCAGTGAATAATGAAATCCGCCCTCAGAAAACAAATTCTCTCTAGGCTAAAAAGAGCCAGGCAATCGAGGAGATGCGCTCGACTCGTGTGGCATCGCTGCCAGAACTGGCACTCCGAGATACGCCTCCACTTGCTCTGGCGATCTCATCGAACCGTCCAGCTGCTCTTGAACGAAGACCAGTCCGGTGCTTAACAAACATCCAAGAATTGCGGCGAGCATCAAGGTCAGTGAAGCTGGGTTGTTCGGAAATAACGGCGCACTCGCCGCTTCGGCGATGGACACGTTGACGATTCGCATCTTGTCGAACGCATCTGAGATCCGCGCTTCTTCGCGTTTATTCAGGTATAAAAGGTAGCTTTGCTCGGTGGTCTTGAGATCCCGCAACAGCGATTGTTGCTCCAACTGTTTCTGATCGCGTGCGACCGCCTCTCCGCGGTACGAGGTGTCCACCTTGTTGTAGGACGCCGCGAGAGCTTTCAGTGACGCCAACTCAGCGCGTGCCCTTACCAACTCCTGGTGCAACAGTTCGTACGTCGGATTCTCGTTGGTCACCTCCTCTTTTAGAGGCGCTTTCTGATGTGTCTCGATCGCGGCCTTTACCTGGCCGATCTGCTCTTCCACTTCCTTCACTTGCCGATCGTCCGGCGCATACTTTTGCATCAGGTCGGTGTGTTGCAATTCCAGGTTCACCAGCGATGATTTCAATTGCTGCATCAAGACCGCGTTGTCGCTGTTGCGCAACTCTGTCGTGATTCGAGGTTGCGTGGTTCGCAGCTGACCCTCCAGATTCCGCACGTTCTCCTCCGCGCGTGGAATCGCTGCTTGCGTCTGGCGCAAATTGAACTCGAATTCTGCCATTCGCGGCACCGAAGCATCTTTTTCACTTTGGTCGGTTACCAGCCCTTCCTTCTGGTTGAATGCCGCCAGGCGTTCTTGCGCCAGGTCTAATTTCTGTTTGTACTGGCGCGTCTCGTCGTCGAAGAACTGCGTCGTGCCGGGTGCACGCCGGACCTCGGCGTGCTTGTCCAACAGGTAGTTCCCCAAAGTGTTCAGCACTTGCGCGGACAGTTGCGGGTCGGGAGACGCGTAGGATACGTCGATCAGGTAAGATTTCTTTTCAGGTTCAATTCGCAGGTCAGTCGCAAGCTTTTCGGCGGCCTTTGCCCGCCGTTCGTCTGGAGTCATCGGCTCCTTGGAAAGAAGTCGCGATAGCAGAGAGGGTTTCACGCGGCGATCTAGTCCGGTCGTGATGACCACCTTTTCAAGCAGATCCTGGCTTCTTAACAGACCCACCTCGGAGTTTATGTCTTCTTCCGTCAAGCTCGGTGCGGCTTGCTGCATCACGCCGGTTTGTTGTGCCGTCAATGGCGGATCAACCCGTTCCCGGTGCAGCAAGAACTTCGTTTGTGCTTCATATTTGCTTGGGAGAAGCAGCACGGCAAGAATTGCTCCTCCGATCACTGCGGCGAATGTGTACGAAATAGTTCTGCGGCGCCGAAAAATCACCTCGACCAGGTTGCGGGGCGCCACGCGTACCGTCGATAGTTCGGCTCGATCTCTAAGAATCAGTTCTTGTCCGTTCATGGCATCTTCTCTCTGCGTATCTCTGCGTGCTCTGTTGGGCTTCTCTCGTAAATAGCCGAGCGGTTATGGTTTTTCCCGTTCAGGGTACCGGCGTGCTGAAAAAGCTGCCGAGCGACGTTCGAGGCAAATACTTCTCAATCTTTGCAAAGTTCGATTTCGGCACAAACAGCATGTCTCCCGGCTGGAGCACTGTGTCCTCGTTCAGATTTTTCCCTTTCAACACGGTCTTCAGATTGAGGACTTTGGCTTCCACCCACTCGTCTGAATATCTCCGGAACAAAACCACCTGCGAATTTTTTGCGCCATCGGAGAATCCACCGGCGATTGCAACCGCCTGGCTTGCCGTAGTTGTGCCGCGAAGATCGTATTTGCCCGGTTTCCCGACGAATCCTCCGGCAATAAAATACGGTTTATCGAAGTCTTTCAGTACGATGTTGATGACCGGGTCGTGCAGGATCTTGGAATATTGTTTCTGCAGTTCGTCTGTCAATTGCACCACCGTCAGCCCTTGTGCGTGCACGTCTGCTGGCAAGCCCCTGAGTTGAACGTATCCATCCGGTTGAACCATGACTTCCTGGTTGAATTCCGGCGTGTAGCGGAAAGTCAGATCCATCACGTCGTTAGCGCCAATTCGGTACCGGGGATATCGCTGGTGCAGTTCGGGCCGGGTCGGGTCAGCTGGCGATGCCGCGGGAGGTTTTGCCGCCGCCGCCGCTGAGCCAGGGTACGGTTGCTGTGATTGCTGCGCCGGCTGTGACTGTTGCGATTGCTGAGATTGCTGCTGTGATTGCTGCGCCTGTCCCGACGCACCACACGGCGCGGTCAACGCAAGAGTCATCAAGATCAAAGAGATGATTGCTTTCATAGCACTGCCTCTGATTTGCAACGGGCGCACACCGCGCCCGCGCGATTTCCTAGCGTTCTGCAATTTCCTCCGGAAGTTTTATCCACTGGCCCTTTGCCAGGATTTGGAAAGGATCACGAATCTGCGGATTGGCCGCTCGAATCCTTCTCACAGTGGCCCAGTCCCCTTTTCCCAGCTCCTCCAACGCGAACTGAAACAATGTTTCGTCTCGCTGAACCCGAACGGTCCCGTACTTTCGGCTCACTCTCGGCACAGCGACGCTTCCTTGTTTTTGTGGCTGAGTCATTCCCTCGTCATTCGTTTGCTTGTCTGGTCCGTCCGTTCCTGCCTGGACCGGAACAATAAGTTGCGTGCCGGCCGGAAGTACTTGATACGCATGTCGAATCTTTGGATTCTGCGAAAGGATCAGTTGCGCCGCGGACTTATCCGACGTGCCGTAGTATTCCGTGGCGAGATCGCTGACTGTCTCTTTGCGGCCAAGTCGAATCACTTTCACGCTCGTCGCTGTGCCTCCGGATTCCGCACTTGCTGATCCGATGTGAGGATTACTTCCGTTCGCGGACGCGGCCGAAGTGCCGGTTAAAGAGATGTCTCCCTCGACCTCAGGGTTCACATTTATCTTTTCAATCGGCGGAGCAGCCGGTGGACGAAGAGCTACGGGTAGCGCTCGCATCACATCTAAACTGGAATTTCCGACTCGGCCTGCAAGACTGTCTAATATTCCATCCGCGTTCACTACGCCGACTCTTGTCAGGGCCGCGACAGTCAGCAGGGGCAGAAATATCATCAAGAAAACGACAACGCCAACGCTAGTCACGGCAGAGCGCGGGGTACTCGAATGCGGCATACCGTAGTAGCCGAAGTCCATGGCTTGCGCCGGCGCCGGCAGGGAAGGCCAGGTTGCAGCAGGCGCTGCAGAAGGCCAAGTTGCAGTGGACTCGGCTGAAACACGCGCAGTTTTCTGTCGCGCTTCCGGCATGTTCGGGTTTGCCGGCGCTCGCACGGACTTTACTTCGTTCTTCTTTAGCTCCAGATCCCGCGCGACTTCGCGCACAATTTCAGAATCAATCAGCCGTTTCTCGTAAACGAAGCCCAACGCTAAGGACTGAAAGCAGATGCTGTTGATGTTCCTTGGAATTCCCTCGCTGATTTTTGCGATGCTCTCAAGCGCGTTTGATGTGAACAGTTGTGCTCCGTTGAACCCTGCCGCGCGCAGCCTGTGCTCTACATATTCTTTCGTTTCCTTCAGATTCAGCGGCTGCAATTGTGCAACGGATCCGACGCGTTGCCGCAATTGTGTCAGCGCCGGGCCTGCCAGTTTGTCCGCCAATGCCGGCTGGCCTGCCAAAACGATATGGATCATTTTCGCCGCGGGTGTTTCGAAGTTGGAAAGCAGCCTCACCGCCTCCAACATTTCCTCACTCAAGTTTTGCGCTTCGTCGATTACAACCACGACGCGCCTATCCGCTTCCATCTCCTGCACTAACATCTCGTTGAGTGCTTCATGGAGTGACGGCAGATCGTTTGCTGCCGCGGTGATCCCCAGATCGCGTACCAGACTGTCGAGAAATTCTCTTGAATCTTGCCCCGTCTGGAATAAGAACGCAGTTCTGGTCGAGTCCTGAAGCGACTCCAGCAGACGGAACAGCAATGTCGTCTTCCCCATGCCGGGTTTAGCGACCAGCGCTGAAAAGCCGCGCCGTTCCTCGATCGCATAGTAAAGGGCGGCAAGGGCTTCGCGATGTCCTGCCGTGAAATAGAGAAATCGCGGATCAGGCGTTACGCCGAAAGGTTGCTCGTCAAGTCCGTAGAACCTCAGGAGCATATTGACAAATCCAGTGTGTTAATTTGCGTCACGGTGAATGTCACACTGTTCAACCTCCACCGCCACGGATCGTCCCAGCAATTCCACCGAAAGCACCAACCGGAGGCTGTCTTTCCATCTTTGCAGGATTCCTTCAATGCCTGACAGCGGTCCGGATTTGACGCGAACTTTCTGTCCTTCCTTCAGGAACGGATGCGGCTCGACTCTTTGCGAGCTGGCCGCCGCGAGTCGGATGGCGCTGATCTCGTTCTCTGGCACGATGGCCGGTACGTTCCCGAACGAAACGATCGCGCACACTCCAGGCGCGGAGAGCAAATCTATTTTTCGATCCAATCCATTTGCGAAAAATAAATAACCCGGAAAAAGTGGAATCGTAATTTCTTTCTTACGGTCTTTCCAGCGGTGAACTTCCGCGTAGGTTGGGCAAAAGACCTCGAATCCCCTTTCTGCCAGGATGTCTGTTACATATTTTTCGTGCTGATGCTTGGTGTGCAGCGCGTGCCAAACCATCGGTTCAGCTCCAAAACCACTTTGTTCACTGTGCCCGTACATAGCTTCGCCCTCTGACTTACAGCCCCGCGCAATTCACACGAATCCCGCAGGGCGGGCCTTCCAAAAATTGTTTTGCCGCTCTACGCGGCAAATCTCCGAATCCCTACTGTTTTCTCTCTGCCTGAAGCTCGCCCTCAGCTATTTTCCTTTTTAGCAGTGTCTTTAGTGAGGAGATCGCAAAGCCCCATTTCCGCTCTTGTCCCGGAGGCACATCTACCCGGATCACTTCGCCAGTCATTTCCATGCGCAGCGCCGCAGCGCCTACTTGCCAGGCTGGCAGTTGGATCGCTAGATCGATCGAAGCGCCTACCGGAGGCAACGCGTTCGTCACCACGAACGCCCCGGCTTCGCTAATGTCGCGGCTGCGCCCTTCGCCTTCACCCATCACCAGATTTCTGGCGGACCATTGGTACCTCACTTCTGCGGCCAGCGGATACCGCAGGTGACGTCGCCGCAAGGATCTCGGTGCGTCTTTCGCTGACGCGATATTGGCGAGTGGCTCTGATGTGCTGACCAATTTCATGTCTCTGCTGCCTTGCGACTGAGTTGAGGCTAAGTTACCTGTGCAGGGTATGGGCACCGCCAAAATCGGACAAGAAGCGGATTGTCACTTTCGCGATGGATATCAGCACCTCATCCCGAACAGTGAACTTCCGTCTGTTCACGAAGCGGAATGATTGCCACATCTACCTAGGGACAATTGTTTCCATGGCTAGGAACAATAGACCCTATCAATCGATCGATGACTTTGGCATTTCGTGTGCACAAAAGTGAGGTGGATCGGTCGGCATTGGTGGCTCAGAATTTTTTTGGCTGGCCGATATCGATGATTGCGATGGATCTGTTGAATAATTTTAATTTATTGCATTAGAAAAGGATAAGGCTACCGGATGTCACTTACCGTAAATCATGTACATCAATATTTTCCGTATCTTGCGCATATTGCGATGCGTGAAGACTTTACGCGTCGCAGTGCAAAAAAGATGTGGCTAAAAAACTACAGGCAATACCCGAATCCATATTTTTCCAATTGTTGTAGACTTTCCTTGTAGACATCATCACCAGCTATCATTCGCCCCCGGTCTTCAGAGAAGTTCAGTAGCAGCCAAGTCCCGGCTACACTCAAATAAGGTTTGGTCAATGATCGCGAGAGATAACGAGCGTGACGGTGTGATTTCCGTTTTGGTGGCTGAGTCTTGCGCAATGAATTGCGAACTTATGGCCACCGCTCTGGAGCGCGACGGCTCCGGACTGACCGTAGTTGCTTCTGCCACTGACATCAATGATGTTCTTAGTTCCTATCTTGCGGTTTCGCCGGACGTCTGCATCGTCGCGGCAAATCTGAAAGATGGCGTCTCATCCGGTTTCAAAGCTACTCAGGAGCTTCGAAGTCAGTTTCCAGACGCTCGAGTGATCCTCCTACTTGATATGGAGCAGAGCCAGGCCGTGGTGAATGCGTTTCGCTCGGGCGCGGCAGGTATTTTTTCGCGTGAGGAGTCCTTTGAAGTTCTCTTCAAGAGTATTCAGCGGGTTCATGAGGGTCAACTCTGGCTCAGCAATCGGCAGGTTCAATATCTCGTCGATTCTCTCAAGGACTTTCCTTCTCCAATTACGGATGCAAGAGGCACTCAGTTGCTTACGAAGCGAGAGCAGGGACTGGTTCATCTCGTTGCCGAAGGCCGGACAAACAAGGAAATTTCCCGCGAGCTAAGTCTCAGCGAGCATACAGTTCGAAATTATCTTTTCCGCATTTTTAACAAGCTCGGTACTTCAAACCGTCTTGAGCTTGCCCTCTATGCCATCAATCACGGGCAAACCTCGCGCGAAGCGCCGCTCGATCGAGGCTAGGCGTGAAACCTCGCCCCTGATTGGCATTAATTATCTCGCGGCCGTTTAGCTTACGCATGGGGCAACTGGATGCTTCTGGTAACGGCATCAGGCGCTACCGTTTGTGGCGGTGGCCACGTGTAGTCCGAACGGTGACTGTTGCACTCGCCGTTTTCGACGGGTCAGCAACGCTGGTAGCCGTCACAGTAACCGCCGCGCTGGCTGCTACCACAGGCGCGGTGAAAAGGCCCGCGACCGAGATTGTTCCCGCGGTCGCTGTCCAACTGACCGCCTGATCCGTTGCGTTGGCCACGGTCGAAGTGAACTGTTGCGTTCCACCGGAGGAAACTGTAACGGAGGTCGGGGAAACAGCGACTGAGACGGTCTTTGGCGCCTGAACCGTGACCGTCTTTGACGTAGACGAACTGAGCCCCAGCTTATCAGTTACGTTGAGACTCACACTGAATGTTCCCGCAGTGTTGTAAGTGTGTGTGGCCGTCACTGCGGTGGAAGTTGTGCCATCGCCGAAATCAATTAGCTGCGAAACAATCCCGCCATTCGGGTCCGTGCTGCCCGAAGAATCTGCCGTGACTTGCAGCGGTGCGGTGCCCGTTTCGGGCGTGACCGTCAGGACCGCCACTGGAGGATTCGTAGTGGTCCCGAAGAACTCCGCCATGTCCGGAGCGGTTGGTGCGCCGCCTAATCCACTCAGACTGGCACCCAGCATCTCGGCGATTACTCTCAGGGTGCTTTCATGAGAATAAAATCCAGGCGCCGCGCTAGGCCCCGTGGACTCGTAGTTCTGCTTCACGCCCTTGCCGATCATAAACCAGTAGACCTGACCGCCGCCGTTCGTGTTATCGACGTTAGACTCGTCGAACGTAACGATGACCACCGTGTCGCCAGTCGTTGGGTTTAGGTGTCCACTGTCGAGGAGCGGTTGCAGCACATTGTCTTTGAGCCATTGGTCGGGGGTCGAACTTCCCGGCAGCGTGCAATCATGCCCGTCGTCGCACAAGTTGGGAGTGATGAATGAAAAATTCGGCAAGGTAGTGCTGGCTAGATCGTGCGCAAATCCTAAATTGGGATCCTCGAAGGCAACGTAGCGGTTCGAGCAGTTGGTCTGCACGTCAGAGATGTACGGAATCGGGCTGTGTCTGACAGCGTACGACCCGCTGTCTCCTCCGAAGTAGCAGGTGCTCGGCAAGCTTTCCGCGTAGCCCTTCCACGTTTTGCCAACTGTTTGCGACGCCCGCACAATATTATTGGCCGTGTACGGGAATCCGCAGGTTTTAGGGTCGCAACTGTCGTCATTCGTGGTCACCACTCCCCAACCTAAGTCGTCGTAGTTGCCAATCGAGGGATGGGCGGGCGCGTAGTAGTTGCCCGAAAAGCTGCCCTGGCTCTTGAGGCTGCAGAGAAACGGCATCGAGGTATTGTTCGGACCACAGACGTCGGCGTAGTCCGTGTTTTCCTCGAGCACAATAACGACATGCCGGACTTGCGGAACTTGCGCGGAAGAGATTGTTGCGAAACTGGGAATCAAAAGAGTCGTTAGAAAAAGATACGTTTTCAGGTTTGCGCCCACACCCGCTCCCTGGGGCTAGGGGCACAGCTGTCTGCGATCTGCTCCAAAACCGACCGAAAACGTTGCAGACTCCGCCGCACTGGACTCTAAGATGATTACTTCCTACGTTGTACGTGGGTCAACTGGAAAAAAGGACAGTAAAAGTACAGGGAATACAAGGAGAAACCTATGCGCGGCTTACTCTTGAAAAGCTGGCAACAGTAATTGGCAACAGTTCGCGATTATTGAAGGTAAGTTCTTTGGTTTCTTTGAATGGTGGAGCCGATGGGATTCGAACCCACGACCTCCTCGATGCCATCGAGGCGCGCTCCCAACTGCGCCACGGCCCCACCGACTTTCTAAAGTTTACCACAGGTCTCTTCCGCTCTGAGGCCATGCCAACGCCTTCTCCCCAAAAGCAACCTCCTATCCGCTTTACAAGTCTTATCCATGAGTTCAAACTTAGAATCGTTGCGGCACACTCAAAAATGAATACACGCGCAAAGTTCGTCACTCCTTCGCCGCGCCTCCTACCCACTGCGTCCTTTGCAGTCTTCTTGGCTTGCACTGCGGCCGCGTTCGCTTTTCCCGTGCTGGCCCAACAGCAGGGCCCTCTGCCTCCGCCGTCCGCCTCCGGTTCTTCTTCCGGCTCTCCCGCCATGGGGAATTCCGCATCGGCCCCGCCTGTCGAACGCGGCATCACGGGCCACACCGAGTCCCCCATCACCAGCGAGCCACCATCTATTCCCACCGAACAGATCATTCAGAAATTTTCTCAGCACGAGTCCGAATTCAAAAAAGAGCGTGACAATTACACCTACACGCAGACCTTCGTCATTCAAACCATCGACCCCGACGGCAACCCCGACGGCGAATACCGCTTGACCACCGACATCAGCTTCACTCCCGAAGGCAAGCGCTACGCCCACGATACCTACGCTCCCGCTCCAACGCTCTCTCGTATCTCCATGTCCCAACAGGACCTCAACGACCTCGAAAACATCCAACCTTTCGTCCTCACCACTGAAGACCTGCCTAAATATAACGTCACTTACGTCGGTCGCCAGATCCTCGATGAACTACACGCCTACGTTTTCGACGTGGCGCCAAAGGAAATGAAAAAAAACGAGCGCTATTTCCAGGGACGCGTATGGGTGGACGAAAAAGACCTGCAAATCGTAAAGAGTTACGGCAAAGCGGTTCCCGACATCATCAAGAAAAATAATGAAAACATTTTCCCGCACTTCGAAACGTATCGCGAAAATATCACCGGGCCTTACTGGTTTCCCACCTACACCCACGCCGACGATACTCTGCGCTTCACGACCGGCGGCGTTCACATCCGGATGACCGTCAAGTACGCCAACTACAAGCGTTTCGGTTCAACCCACAAGATCGGCACGCCAGTCGAAATAAAACAATAAGAGCGAAGCCGTACAGGAAATAAACAATAGAGGTTCGGCTATACTCCCCGCGTGACTCGCAAGCAGATCGCAGGCCGTGTCCTAGCCGCACTCCTCTCACTCATCGCGTTCATCTACGTGCTCGACTACCTGGTGTTGCGAGTCCGTATGCTCCGCCCCTCGGCGTCCGTTCCCTTCGAACATCTCACCCGCAACCGTCTTCTCGCCATAAAGATGAAAAACGGCAGGTACGAATATGAACTCGACCAAGTCAACCCCACCGAAGCGATCACTTGTGTCCACGCACTCTTTCCACATTTCGGAGATCAGCCCTGCTGGTACTTGAAGCCCCGCCTCAACCAGCCCATCGCGATAAATTGATCATCGTTTGTGTGCCGAAAAGATGTCTTGGTAGCTGCCTGGTTTATCCCGCGGTCTTTCTTCTTTTCTTCTCTAAATGTTCTCCACCCGACTCCCTGGCAACAGCACAATCAACGTGTAAACGCCCAGCGCAATTCCCAGCGGCATTTCCGAAAGTGCCAAAAAGCTGGCCACAATCAGCAGTCCACGGCGCGCTTTCGCATTTCCCATGTTCGCCAGCCCGCCTGCGATTCCCAGCAATCCACACGCGACCGACACCACAATCGCCAATGCATACACAAGATGAAACAAATCCATCAGCCAATACGGATTTGGCACCCGGCCCAGCAACGCCCCAAACATCACCGTCGCTGTGGGCATAAAGACCACCAGCCACACACCGATACACACTCGAATAATTCCATACACAATCCAGCAGACGCCGAGTGGCCTCATAAATTAGTTGTAAGAGGAATCTCTTCAGAAAAAATCCGGGAAGAAGAGGAAAAAACGTCCCAGCCCTGAGATCCCGATTGCTCGGGATTTTCCGCCTTTTCTCTTCTTTCCCGGTTTTGATCGAAGAGCAAAGCCCTTCGAACGAATGTAGCTTGCCGGATTCGAAACTCCCCCGCTATTGGGACTTTCCTGTACGCACTACTCGTATTTGCTGTACCGCGGTCGCAACTGCTTTATCGCGGCATCCCTGACTGCTCGATCCAGTTGTTCCTTTTCCTTCGCTGTCAGTACGCGTGCCGTTCCTTTTTCCAGCTGTCCCAGTTCCACCGGCCCGATTGCCACTCGAACCAGCCGCAACACTTCCACGCCACACGCTTCCAGCATTCGCCGAATCTGCCGGTTCTTCCCTTGATCCAGCACAATTTCGATCCATGAATTCTTTTCTCCGGTGCGAATTCGTGCGGCCCGCTTGGCTCGCAACACTTCTCCGTCCTCGCACTTGACACCACTCATCAACGCGCTTAGCAGCGATTCGCCGGCCAGGGTTGCAATCTGCACGTGATATATTTTGTCCAAGTGTGATTCGGGCGCCGTGATCCGCGCCGCCCATTCCGAATCATTCGTAAAAAACAGCAGCCCCTCGCTCGCTTTATCCAGCCGGCCCACTGCCGCCATCCACGGCAATCCTGCCGGTAGTCCCGCATAAACGGTCTCGCGGCCCTGCTCATCGTCGGCGGTAGTCACCAATCCGCGCGGCTTGTTCGACATCCAATAAACTTTCTCCGCGCGCTTAACCTCAGCACCATCCACCTCGAT